>JADHEF010000510.1_pt1 | contig 38846 bp, 9 predicted proteins | sample 8952391 | NCBI WGS metagenome assembly JADHEF01 (sample SAMN16124439, study PRJNA663245) | bioreactor sludge metagenome | isolation source: sludge (nitrite) | place: India:Bengaluru | collected 2019-02-28 | reverse complement strand
ATCGATGCGGTGCCAGCGATCGCGGCTGGCGTGCCAGAGCTGGTGATAGTAACGACGCTGCGGTGAAATCAGGTCCTCGTGCAGCGCTGCCACGTACGGCAGCCGCTCACGCGCCAGAACGAACGGTCGGCGGACGGCGACAAAGCTCGCCTGCGCCCCGGAATGCCCCGCCTGCGTCCCTGCCAGGCGTACGTGCCCACTCAGGGTCGCGCTGCCTCCCCCCTCGCTCCAGTCGCCCCATATCTCATCCAGCACGGCATCGCAGTCATAGGCCTCGCCAGAACCCGCCATCATCTTCAGTTGCACCTTCGGCAGCCGGTCGGCAGCCAACGGGCCGTATACCTGCAAACCCTGACCGCCATAGGGCGCAGTACCCAGGTAGCCGCGCACGGCACGGGCACCCTGCCCTACGTCGAGCAGCAGCTGCTGCGGCCGGGCCAGCCCGGCCAGCGCCGGGTGATCGCTCGTCATGCGCCAGTCCCAGATCCCGACCAGGCGCTCACCTAACAGCGCATTGGGCAGGTCGTCGACCGGCACCGCAGGCTCGTCACTGCTCAGCTCCGCTTCCTCGGCCCGCTGCCACGCCTGCCGTGCGTAATAGCCGGCAGGCAGTGCTACACCGGCGGCCACCAGGCCCGCCAGGATCTTTCGACGTGACACTTTCATCCACTGTACTCATGACGTGACTCCTGCTGCGAAAACGAATGGTTGAGGGAGCGATTTAGAGGGCTGCTAAATTCTCTTGGGCTCGGCTCGTTTCACCCAGCAAGTTCGAACGGCATGGGGCCGTCGTGCAGGCGGTCGAGTACGCAATGAAGAAACAGGCTTTTTTTTCGCGCAGATGGCCATGGGCTTTGGCCCTTCTGCTCTTGCTCCTGGCGGCCGCAGGCGCCTGGTGGTATTGGGTCTACCTTGCCAAACACCCCTACGGCCGGGAAATCGAACAGCGGGCCAACGCCCTGCAGGCGCGCATCCCGGCCCTGGATGCGCACCTTGACGTGCCGCTGAGCTATGGCACCGATGGCGAGGAAGCAAACCATGACGGCCCGACCCAGTTCGACCTGGTGAAAGCCGCCAAAGGCCGCCTGAGCGGCGCCTCGATCGCAATCTGGTCATGGCCGGAGTTCTGGAGTGGGCCCAATTGGCCGCACCGCCCCACACCCGGGTTCGAGGCGGCGATGGCCAACGAACTGGAAGTTCGCTATCGGATCATCACCAGCATCGCCAAGGACTACCCTGCGCAGGCCGGCATCGCTTACACCCCTGCCGACTTCCGCCGACTGGTCAGTGAAGGCAAGTTCGCCATCATTATCAGCCTGCTCAACGCCGCTCCCCTTGGCGACGACATCGACAAGCTGGACCACTGGGCCGCACGCGGCATGCGGGTGTTCGGGCCAGGCTACGTCGGTAACAACAGCTGGGTCGACTCGGCGCGCCCACTGCCCTTCCTGGGCGATTCGGTCGACCCGCTGGGCGGTCTTTCCGACATCGGTCGTCGCGCCATCACCCGGCTCAACGACCTTGGCGTGGTCATCGACGTCTCGCAGATGTCCAGCCAGGCCCTGACCCAGGTCACCCAGCTGAGCCGCGCACCGGTCATGGCCTCGCACACGGGGGTGCAAGGCATGATGGACATTCGCCGCAACCTCAGCGACGCGGACCTGGCACACATCAAGGCCACCGACGGGCTGGTCAACATCGTGGCCTACTCCCACTACCTCAAGCCGTTCTCGCGCCCGACCATCGAAAAGATGAACGCGTTACGCGCCAAGTATGGCCTGCCAGACGTACAGAACCAGACCCAGATGGGCACCACCACCGACCCGGTGTTCTCGATCTGGTCGGAGAAAAAGTTCGGTGAATACCTCACGCCGTTCTACGACATCCTCGGCGCCGAGCCCGAAGCGACCCTGGCCGACTACGTCGACTCGATCGACTACGCGGTGAAGAAGATCGGTATCGACCATGTCGGCATCAGTTCCGACTTCAACGACGGCGGCGGTGTGGCTGGCTGGGAAAATGTCAGCCAGAGCCGCAACGTCACTGCCGAACTGATGCAGCGCGGCTATTCCGACGAAGACATCGCCAAGCTCTGGGGCGCCAACTTCCTGCGTGTGTGGGAAGCCGCCCAGAAGGCCGCCAGGCCGGCCCCTCCTCCCGTTGCCCACTACCCGTAAGGAAACCCATGAAACGGCTGACCTCACTGATTGCCCTCGGTTGTCTCTCGCTGTCGCTCGAAGCCCTCGCTGCCGACCCGGCTGCACCGGGCAAGGTTTTCAAAGACTGCAAGGATTGCCCGGAAATGGTCGTGCTGCCTGCCGGCAGCTACGTGATGGGTACCCCCGATGACGAACTGGGCAAACAGGACGATGAAGGTCCGTTGCACACCGTGACCTTCGCCAAGGCCTTCGCCATGAGTCGCTTCCATGTGACTGCCGGGCAATGGCAGGCCTATGCCAAGGAGACCCACACGGTGCTGCCCGACGGCGACGACCGCCCGGGGCGGCTGTGCAAGAACGGCAAGCCCAGCTACCCGCAAGGCCCGACGCAGCCTGCGGTCTGCATGACCTGGGATGAGGCGCGCGGCTACATCGCCTGGCTCGCGAAGAAGACCGGCAAGCCCTACCGCATGGTCAGCGAGGCCGAACGCGAGTACGCCGGCCGCGCCGGCTCCACCGGCCCCTTCCCGTTCCCCTTCGACCAGGAAGGGGACTATCAGATCAGCAAGCATGCCAACACCTACGGGCCGCGTGATGGCTTCACCTACACGGCACCGGTCGGCAGCTTCCCTGCCAATGCATTCGGCATGTACGACATGCATGGCAACGTCTACGAGTGGGTCGAGGACTGCTGGCATACCGATTATGTCGGCGCGCCCACCGACGGCAGCGCCTGGACCACCGGTGGTACCTGCACACACCGGCAGATTCGCGGCAACGACTACCTGGAACCGCCCATTTTCTCCCGCTCGGGCAACCGCAACGAGCGCGAACCCGACGTGCGCGGCGACTGGCTGGGCTTTCGGGTAGCCCGCGCCCTTCAGGACGGTGAACCCAACTGACAATCCACAGGGAGAGTGACCATGCCCACCTTGAGCAGACGCCGTTTCGTCGCCGCCGCTACCTTGACCGGCCTCGCCCCCGCCATGCCCGCCTGGGCGGCGGGCGCAGCGAGCGACCCACCGGCGGACGACGCCATCATCCGCCTGGATTACAACGAGAGCCCGTATGGCCCCTGCCCTTCGGCACTCGAAGCAATGCACCAGGGCGCTCGCCAGAGCGGGCACTATTTTCCGGAACACGAATACCGCCTGGCTGAGCTGTTCGCCCGGCAAAACCAGGTCCCCGAAGACCATGTGGCCGTCTTCTGCGGCTCCCGCTCGCCGTTGCAATACGCCTTGGCTCGCCACGCAGACAACCGCACCGTGGTCACCGCCGCGCCGACCTATGACTCGGTGGCCAATGGCGCCAGGGCTGTCGGCGCAACCGTGCATGAGGTGCCGCTCGATGCCCGTCACGCCCATGACGTACGCGGCATGCTTGCCGCCACCCGGCAACCCGGGGTGCTGTACCTGTGCAACCCGAACAATCCCACGGGCACGCTGACCCCACGCGCCGACATCGAGCACCTGGTCACCCACAAGCCGGCAGGCAGCCTGGCGATCATCGATGAGGCCTATATCCACTTTACCGACGCGCCCTCCTGCCTGGACCTGGCGGTCAGCCATGACAACGTCATGGTCCTGAGAACGTTCTCCAAGCTCTATGGCATGGCCGGTGCCCGCCTGGGGCTGGTGGTCGGCAAACCAGCATTGCTCGCCGACCTGCAACGCCTGAACGGCTACAACTTCGTACCACTTGCCGCTGCCATGGGCGGCATTGCCAGCCTGCAACAAGAAGACCTGGTCAGTGAACGAAAACACATCAATCGAGGCATTCTGCGGAACACGATCGACGCCTTGCAAAAGGCCGGCTACCGCTGCACCGACGCCCAGGCCAACTGCTTCATGGTGGCCCTCGGCCGCCCCGCCAAACCTGTGATCGAGGCACTCGCGCAACGCAACATCCGGGTCGGGCGGGTATTCGAGGCGTGGCCGCAGTGGATGCGTGTCAGTGTCGGCACACCGGCGCAGATGCAGGCCTTCCTGAAGGCGTTTCTTGACGTCATGCACGGCTGAAGGCAGCCGCCTAAATCCACCCTCCGGGGCTTCGTTTAACACCTACCCAACTGCAGCGCCCGCAAGGCGCTGCTCCCCCCGCCAGCGTCGGCTGATCTATTCAGGAGCACATCATGTCCCAGCCCACCCGCGGCGCCGTGCAGGACCTCTTCGCCCTGCTCAAGCCGTTTAAATACACCGTCGCGCTTTCCGTCATCCTGGGCATGGTCGGCGGCCTCAGCATCACCTTTCTGCTGGCCACCATCAACCGGGCCCTGCACGACGATTCCGGCCTGACCCAAGGCGTGGTCTGGGGCTTCGCCGGGCTTTGCCTGGTGGCCCTGGCCAGCTCGGTGTTTTCCGACATCGGTAGCAACCGGGTGGGCCAGCACATCATTGCCGCCTTGCGCAAATCGCTGGGCGAGAAGGTGCTGTCGGCCCCCATCGAACAAATCGAGCGCTATCGCAGCCATCGGCTGATCCCGGTGTTGACGCATGACGTAGACACCATCAGCGATTTCGCCTTCGCCTTCGCGCCCCTGGCGATCGCCCTGACCGTCACCCTGGGCTGCCTGGGCTACCTGGCCATGCTGTCCTTGCCCATGTTCCTGCTGATCCTGACCGCTATCGCCCTCGGCACCGTCGTCCAGTACATCGCACGGGCCCGGGGCATGCAGGGGTTCGTCGCGGCGCGTGATGCCGAGGATGAGCTGCAACGACACTACAATGCGATCGCCGGTGGCGCCAAGGAGCTGCGCATCCACCGCGCTCGCCGCCAACGCATGTTCAGCCGTAACATCCAGGGCACGGCCGACCTGATTCGCGATACCCAGATCCGCTCCATCAATACCTTCGTCATCGCCAAGACCTTCGGTTCGATGCTGTTCTTCGTGGTCATCGGCCTGGCGCTCGCCTTGCAATCGTTATGGCCCAACAGCGACAAAGCGGTCATGAGCGGTTTCGTCCTGGTGCTGCTGTACATGAAAGGCCCACTGGAATACCTGATAGGCACGCTGCCAATCATCAGCCGCGCCCAGATCGCCTTCCGCCGGGTTGCCGAGCTCTCCGAACGGTTCTCCTCGCCAGAGCCGCACCTGCTGCTCGAAGACAAGGCCAGCCAGCTGCCCGCCTTGCGCACCCTCGAGCTGCGTGATGTGCGCTTCGCCTTCCCCCCGGTCGACGGCAACGCACCGTTTACCCTGGGGCCGGTAAACCTGCAGATCCGCCAGGGCGATATCGTCTTCATCGTTGGCGAGAACGGCTGTGGCAAGACCACCCTGATCAAGCTGCTGCTAGGGCTGTACCCGCCGCAACAAGGCGAGATTCGCATCAACGACCAGCCCATCACCGCGCGGGATCGCGACGATTATCGCCAGCTCTTCACCACCATCTTTTCCGATTACTACCTGTTCGACGACCCCTTCCTGGGCGCCAAGCAGGTGCCAGAGAGCGCCGAGGTCTATCTCAAGAGGCTGGAAATCGCACACAAGGTCAGCATCCGCGACGGCAGCTTCACCACCACCGACCTCTCGACCGGGCAACGCAAGCGGCTGGCGCTGATCAATGCCTGGCTCGAAGAGCGCCCGGTGCTGGTGTTCGATGAGTGGGCTGCAGACCAGGACCCGACCTTCCGGCGCATCTTCTACACCGAGCTGCTGCCCGAGCTGAAGCGCCTGGGCAAGACAATCATCGTCATCAGCCACGATGACCGCTATTTCGATGTCGCCGACCAACTGGTGCGCATGGCGGCCGGCAAGGTGGTCGTCGAGGCGTGCGTCGCCTGATGCAACAAAAGCGAAACATTTGCATTCCGGTTTGTCATCAGCCGTGCGTCATACCCCTAGTCACCCTAAAAAAAGATCTGCCCAGCCTATCCACTCAACATCTACAACGAGCACCGAAATGCCCACCCACCTTCGATTGAATCACCTGACCCGGGCGCTTGGCCTTCGACGCGTATTCAACGCCCAACTGCCAGCACTGGCCCTGAGCCTGGCCCTGCCCTTGGCTGCCCAGGCGCAAGATCAGCAACTGACCTTGAATATCCCGGCACAGCCCTTGAGCGCGGCGCTGAAGGCATTTGCAGAGCAGACCGACGTGCAGGTGTTGTATGAGCCCGATGCCGTACAGAACCTGCGCTCAGGTGCGTTGAGCGGCCGCTACAGTCTGGATGAGTCGGTACGCGTGCTGCTCAGGGAAAGTGGCTTGCGCTATCAGTTGCGCGACAACACCTTGACCTTGCAGGCGGCCTACGAAGGTGGCAGCGCGATGCTGCTCGATGCCACGAGTATCCAGTCCAGAACCCTGGATGCCACGACCGAGGGAACAGGGTCTTACATCACCGGTTCCACCAATACCGCAACGAAGCTGGCCCTGTCGCCTCGCGAAACCCCACAGTCGGTCAGTGTGGTAACGCGTCGCCAGATGGACGACCAGAACATGCAGTCACTCGACGATGTCGCGCGCGCTGCCACCGGTATCAATACCGTGAAGGACTTCGGTACCGAGCGTTCGCGGTACTTCTCGCGGGGCTTCCAGGTCAACGACCTGCAGTACGACGGTGTGCCAAGCAGCATCTCGGAAAGTTTCTCCATGGACGTCACTTCGGTGAACAACATGGCCATCTATGATCGGGTCGAGTTCGTTCGCGGTGCGAACGGCCTGATGCAAGGCGCCGGCTCGCCCTCGGCAGCGATCAACCTGGTGCGCAAGCGCCCGGGCGATACCTACCAGATGAAGGCCGAAATCGGCGCAGGGTCGTGGGACAACTACCGCGGCCAGATCGACGTTGGTGGCCCGCTCAATGCCGAAGGCACCCTTCGCGGGCGCACGGTCATGCTCTACAGTGCCGGCAACAGTTTCGTGGACAGGGCCAACAAGGACAATCAGCTGTTCTATGCGATCGGCGAAGCCGACCTGAGCGACTGGACAACCGTCAGCCTGGGTACCGTGTTGCAGAAGGACAACAATGGCGGATATGACTGGGGCGGCCTGCCAACTCAGAAAAGCGGCAGCTTTTACCCCTTCTCCCGATCGACTTCCTTCGCGCCGGGCTGGGCGCACCTGAACAAGATCAACCGCACCGTGTTCGGCGACGTTCGGCACGAATTCAACGAGGACTGGAAGCTGACCGTGAACGGCAGCATGACCTGGTCCAATGCTGACTTCCTTGCCTTGTATGGCACCAACGTGGGCAACGACCAGCTCCAACTGCGCACCAACGATACCAAGTACGACGACGAGCAGATCAGCCTCGATGCGGCGCTCAATGGTGCATTCGACCTGTTCGGTCGCAAACACGAGCTGGTCTTCGGTGCTACGGCACGCAAGGATCGCTTCATCAACGAATCGCGTTACAACAACAACCCCACCACCGTCGACATTCTCGATTTCGACCCTCACCTGGTCGCCACCCCGACCTACAGTGGCGAGCGCGTGCAGTACCGGGCGGTGCGCAAGGACAAGGGGGTTTATGCCGCGACGCGCCTGAACGCTACCGACGACCTGCACGTGATTTTGGGCAGCCGCCTGAGCTCGGTGAAGTACGAGTCACCGGACGAGATGGAACCGTTCGAGGAAAAGAACAAGATCATCCCGTATGGCGGCATCGTCTACGATGTCACCGACAACACCTCGGTCTATGCCAGCTACACCGAAATCTACCAACTGCAGGCCAACTATGGCCTGGATAACCACTTGCTCAGCCCGATCACCGGCACCAACTACGAAGTCGGGATCAAGAACGAGTTTCTGGGTGGCCGCGTCAACACCGCCATCGCGCTCTTCCAGGTAGACCAGAGCCACATGCCTCAGGTGATCAGCGGGGCACAGCGCGTCTGCGGGCCAACCCGTGCCTCCAGTTGCTATGAGGAAGGCGGCAAGGTACGCAACCGTGGTTTCGACATCGAGGTCGGGGGTGAGGTCCTGCCGCAGTGGAACGTGATGGCCGGGTACACCTACAGCCATCCCGAGTATGTCGCCGGCGCCAGGAAAGGCACTGACTACTCGACCGAAACGGCCCCACAACGACTGTTCAAGGTCGCGACAAACTATCAGTTGCCTGGCCGCTTCCAGGACTGGAGAGTCGGTGGCAACGTCTACCACCAGAGCAAGATCTACCTGGGCGATGTGAAGCAGAGCGCCTACAACCTTGTCGATCTCAACACGCAGTACAAGATCAACAACAACTTGAGCGTGCAACTCAACCTGAACAACGTGTTCGACAAGAAGTACTATTCGTCTGTCTTCAACAGCAACCTGGGCAACTACTTCGGCTCACCGCGTAACTTCGGCCTTACCCTGCGCTACGAAAACTGAAGCCGCTGGGCTGACCTTGGCCCTGAATGCAAAAAATCCGATGCCCGGAAACGGGCATCGGATTTTTTTGCGTCCCGGCCAACGTTATCGGCTGCCGGTACCTTCGGCCTGCAACCAACGGCGCACGCCGACGGCCAGCTGGTCGTAGACCTCCGTGACTTCCGGCACGATGGACAGTGTTCGCAGCAGATCGTGAGTCAGGCCCTCTGCCACGATACATTCAACGTTCACCCCGGCCTGCTCAAGCCGCGCCGCGTAGGCCTTGCCTTCATCCAGCAGCGGGTCCAGGCCTGCCAACAGAATGATCGCAGGTGCAAGCCCCGCAAGCTCATCCGCCAGCAACGGTGAGAAACGCCAATCCCGGCGGTCTTCGTCGGACTGCGCGTACTGCGCGTAGAACCAGTCGAGTGTCTCGTCTTCCAACAAATACCCTTCACCGAACACGGTGTGCGACGAACGCTTGCAGCTTGCATCCGTTATCGGGTAGCACAGCAGCTGGCCAACAGGCGTTATCGCCGCCTGCGGGCCCTGCCTTGCTGCTTCGATCGCCAGCGCAGCGGCCAAGGTGGCCCCTGCGCTGTCGCCGGCGAACACGACCCGGGCCGGGTCGAGCCCCAGGCGGCGCCCCTGGGTCGCCAGCCACTGCACGGCGTCTGCGCAGTCCTCGTGGGCCGTCGGGAACCGGTGTTCCGGGGCAAGCCGGTAACCGACCGAAAGCACCGCGCAACGGGTACGCCCGGCAAGCTCTCGGCATACGCCGTCGTGCGAGTCCAGGCTGCCTACCACGTAGCCCCCACCGTGGAAATACAGCACCACTGGCAAGTTCTCGCCCGCGTCAACCGAGGGTCGGTAAAGCCGTAACGCAAGCGAACTGCCATCGCGCACGACAGCCGACAGGTCTTCGACCCGCAGATCCCAAGGCACGGGCCAGCGCAGTCGTTGCGAAGACGACTCGAAGGTTGCCCGTGCCTGGGCCGGAGAAAGCGTGTGCAGCGGTTTGATATCAAGGTTCAAGCCAGCCAGGTCGAGGAAGGCTTCCAAAGCGTTATTCAACATGAAACTCCCTAAATGTTCGGCGCTGCTGTCCTCGGCCGTCAGGCCGGGACAGTCACGTCCACACAATGTTCGATCAGTGCCACCAGCTCGCGCTGGAACTGTTCCATCAGCCGCTCTATCGTCTCGGCTCTGTAGCGGCGTTTGCTGTAGATGCAGCGGAACGAGAGCACCCCGTCGTAGACCTGCCCTACCGTCTGCAGCTGGTTCACCAGGTTGGCATCGGCGTGGTAGCAATCGCCCGGATCATCGGCAGCTGGCTCCAGCAACGCATGCTCGTCGAAGTGCTGATCGAACTGCCCGAAGTAGTTGAAGGTGACCTCGGCCTGGGCCCCTTCAAGCAGTTGCCGACGCATCTCACCCGAACCGAACTGGCGCAAGACCGCGTAGCCGATACCCTTTTCGGGGATGGCTGCCAGCTGCCGCTGCGTACTGCGAATGGCTTGCGCTGCCGTGTCGTCCAGGCGTGATGTGAGGCGGACCGGGAACAGGCTGTTGAACCAGCCGAGGGTACGCGAGACATCGACGCCCTCGAACAGGTCCTCGCGGCCATGGCCTTCCAGTTGCACCATCACCGCCTCTTGGCCGGTCCAGCGGCCCAGCGCACGCCCGAGCGCCGTCAACAAGATGTCATTGACCTGCGTGCCATAGGCAGCCGGGGCCTGCTTCAGGAGCTGCGTCGTTTGTTGCGGCGTCAGCCGGAAATGGCTCACCGCCTGTTGGCTGGAGTGATTGCGACCGCGCGGGTTGTCGCAGGGCAGCTTCCCGGCGCAAGGACGAACCTGATCAAGCCACCAGTCGCCCTGCTGCGCTTCGATGGATGTTGCCTCGGCCTGCAGGCGCTCGACCCATGACCGGTAGCTGCTGGTCCGTGCAGGCAGCACAGGGTCTGTTCCAAGGCAGCACGCCGCATAGGCAGTCTGAAGGTCCTCGAGGAGAATGCGCCATGACACACCGTCCATGACCAAGTGGTGAAGGATCAACAGCAACCGCGCCTGCCCATCCGGCAGCTGGATGTGCAGGGTGCGCCAGAGTGGGCCTTGCGCCAGATCGAGGCTGCGTTGCGCCTGGTTGGCCAGTGCCGTCATCGCCTCCATGCTCTCGACACGGTGCAGGTTCAGCCTGGGCATCGTGCTACCGGAAGGCTCGCCATAGCACTGCATCCACTGCCCGTGCGGCTGGGAAAAACGCAGCCGCAGCGCGTCGTGATGCAGTTCGACATGCTGCAGCGCCTGCTCAAGGGCGACGAGGTCCAGGGCCGCCCGGGGCCTGAGCATCAATGCCTGGTTGAAATGGGCGGGATCAGGCAGATGCTGCTCGAACATCCACTGCTGGATAGGCAGCAGGTTGAACAGGCGCTGGTCGACCTCTGTCGACAGCTGCGCTTCAACCACCGCAGGTGCGGCCTCCCAATTGGCAACGATCGCCTCGATCGTCTGATAACGCATCAAGTCACGCAGCTTGAGGTCCAGGTCGAGCTGCGGATGGTTTCTGACACGAGAGACGACTTGCAGGCTGAGGATGGAGTCCCCTCCCCGCTCGAAGAAATTATCGGTGATGCTCAAATCGTCGACCTGCAGAACCTGCTCCCAGATATCCACCAGGATCGATTCCCGCTGGTTTCTCGCTGCCTGGAACTGCGTCGAAATGAATTCGGGTTCAGGCAATCGCAGGCGGTCGATCTTTCCATTGGGCGTGACAGGGAATTGCGCCAACTCGATCAGGTAGGCAGGCACCATGTAATCGGGCAAGTGGTCGGCCAGGCGCGCCTTCAGTTCGCCAGCGATACCCGCCTGCTCACTGACAACGTAGCCTACAAGCTGTTTGCCTACCGGGCTTTCCCTGACCACCACCAGGGCATTGCGGATGCCAGGCTGCGCCCGCAGGCACGCTTCGATTTCACCAAGCTCGACCCGGAAGCCACGCAATTTGACCTGATGGTCGGCACGCCCCACGTAATCGACCAGCCCATCCAGGCGCTGTCGGACTACGTCGCCACTGCGGTACATGCGCCCGCCCTCGCCAGCCGGATCAGGCACGAAACGTTCCGCCGTCAGGCCCGCACGGCCATGGTAACCACGGGCGATGCCATCACCGCCGATCATCAGTTCACCGGCAAAGCCAACACCTGACGGATTGAGGTCATTGTCGAGGATGTGCAGCGTACGGCAGCCGACCGCATGGCCGATGGGTGCATAGGCAGCCTCGCAACGTGCGCCGCCGCCCACCTTCCAGAGCAACGGCGTGACCACAGTCTCGGTCGGGCCATAGCCATTGGTGAACAGCCGTGGCCTGAGTGCAGCCTTGACCTGCTCGAAGGTCTGCTCGGGCACGGCATCGCCGCCAAAGCAGTAGATATCCACTGGTGGTGGCTCGTGACCCGCGTCATGCACTGCTTCTGCCAGCTGTTTCAGGTAGGCGGGAGGGAAGCAGGCGATCGTGATTTCATGCTGCCAAAGTGCCTGAAGCGTCTGTTCGGCGGTCCACAATTCGCCATCGCGAATGACCAGAGCGCCTCCGCTCGCAAGCACGCTGAGCCAGCGCTCCTGGGCCCCGTCGAAGGCGAAGGACATGAAGTGCAGTTCTCGCGTCGCAGGCCCCATTTCATAGAGCCGCATGATCGCCTGGCAATGCCGGCTCAGAGGGCCTTGAGATACCGCCACGGCCTTGGGCTTGCCGGTCGATCCCGATGTATAGATCAGATAGGCCAGGCAACGCTCGTCCACGGCAATGTCGACGAACGCCGGGCCTGCATCGGCAGGCTGCGCATCAGGCGCGAGAACGAGCAGGTGGCCATGCTCCGGCAGAGCGTCGCGGCACTCTGGTCGGGTGATCATCAACGACATGCCTGAATCCTGGATCATCCAGGCCAGGCGCTCCATCGGATACTCCAGGTCCAATGGCACATAGGCAGCGCCTGTGCGCATTACGGCGAGCAGCGCGACGACCAGCTCCGCCGAGCGTTGCAATGCCACCCCAACCACCGTTTCAGGTCCGGCACCGCTTGCCTGCAAGGCAAGCGCCAGGCGCCCCGAACGGCGGTCCAGCTCCGCATAACTGATGCGCTCATCGCCGCAGACCAGGGCGATGGCATCGGGGCGATCGTGGGCGTGCTCGATGATCAGCTCTGCCATCCGCTCCGGGCGGTAGCTTGCCAGCGCTTGCGTGGCAGTGTCCGCGACAGGGGCGCGCTGCGCAGCGGGCACAATGTCCAGGTTGCCAAGGCGTACCTGCGCATCCTGCAGCAGGGTTTCAAGCACCGACTCCATGGTCTGGCGAATACCGTCGACCGCCTGTTCGCTGAACGCATTGCGCAGGTAAAGGTACTCGATCATCAGCGTATCGTTGAGGTGAACCGCAAGGTCCATGGGGAAGTTGGTGACCCCCACGTCATTGGAATCACCGAACTCCAGACCTGCCTCGGGCGCCTCACGCAAACCTTCGTCGATGGGGTAGTTCTCGAAGACGATGATGCTGTCGAAGAGTTTCTGCCCCGGCACGGCCGACCAGCGTTGAACCTCGTTCAACGGCGTATGCGACCAGTTGCGCAGCTCGACGTTGTAGGCCTGCAAGGCCTGCAGCCAGTCCGCCAGGCGCATCAGAGGGTCCAGCGTCTGCGACACAGGCAAGGTATTGATGAACAGGCCCAAGGTGGTGTCGGCATCCTGCAGCGACTCTGGGCGCCCGGCCACGGTCGCGCCGAAAGTGACGTTGCGCTTGCCCGTGTAGCGCTGCAGCAGCAGAAGCCAGGCGCCCTGGATCAAGGTGTTAGGGGTAATACGCAACGTTCGGCAGTACTGCTGAAGGCGTTTGGTCCATGCGGCGTCACGCCGGGTATACAGCGCGTGGTGGCCCGGTTCATCCGAAGTGTGCCGTGGGTACACGGCCTGACTGAGCGAGGTCACCTCGCTGTGCGCCAGGCTGCCGCGCCAGAACGCTTCCTGACGAGATTTGTCCTGCGCCTGCAACCAGGCGATGAAATCGCCGTAGCGGCCGCTGGTGCCAGTGACCGGTTGGCCGGCGTAATGTTGCATCAGTTCGGCAAACAGCCTGGACTTGCTCCAGCCATCCATCAACAGGTGATGGCTCGTCCATATCATCTGGTAACTCGACGACGTCAGTCGAACCAGAACCATGCGGTGCAACGGAGCCTGCGTCAGGTCAAAACCTGCCACCAGCTCCTCACGCGCGACCTCACCGGCCAACCTGTCCGGCGCTGCATCCGCCCGGGCGTCGATTTCGCGCATCGGCATGTGCGCCTGGGCGTGCACGATCTGTACCGGCTCATCCAGCCCGACCCAGTGGAAACTGGTGCGCAATACCTCGTGCCGTGCGATGACCGCTGCCCATGCGCCGACGAACGCCTCAACATCGAGCCCGCTGATTGGCAGGCTGACCTGGTTGATGTAGAGATCATTGCCGCTGTCTTCGATCGAATGGAACAGCATGCCCTTCTGTGCAGGCGACAGCGGGTACATGTCGGCGATCTCGGCGATCGGAACCGGCAGCTCGTCCAGTTGCGTCTGGCTGAGCGAACACAGCGGGAAGTCGGACGGGGTGGCCCCTGCGACGCCTGGCAGGGTGCAGTGCTCGATCAGCGCCACAAGCTCCAGATGGAACGCTTCAGCCAGGCCTTGAATGGTGGACTCGCTGAAACGCCGTGAGCTGAAGCGCCAGTCGATGCGCAACCCCTCCGGCCATGCCCGAGCATCGACCGACAGACCGTTGCCGCACGACGATTCACGCCCTTCCCCGTTCTTCAATGGCTCGAACAGCACGTTGGCCAGCGCCTTCCGGTAGCTGAAGGAGCACTGCGGCACCGGCAATGCGGCCAAGGTTTCCCTGCTGGCTTCGTCTCCCAGATAGCGTAACGCGGCGAACGACAGGCGCTTGTCGGCAGCCGTACGCAACTGTTGCTTGAGCCCCTTGATCGCGCCATCCAGCGTGGTCTTGTCAATGTCGAGAACGACAGGGAACGGATAATCCAGGCAGCCAACCGTGCGGCCCAGATCGACACCCGAGCGTGTCTGGCGACGGGTATCAGCCTGCACGTCAAGGAAGACCCTTTCCTGGCCTGTCCAGCGGGCCAAGACACGCGTCAGCGCGACCAGCAGCAGGTCGCCGGGCTCGGCGCGGTAGGCTGCGGCGGCCTGCTCTGTCAGGCGTCGGGTCAGGTCGAGGTCCAGCCAGGTACCCAACGTTGCACTGTCGGCGGGCGCCCCTGCTTCTCGTGGGCTGCCAACCAGCTCGTCACTGATCCCGGCCAGTGCCTTCTGCCAATGGCTCAATACGCTCGGAACATCCTCGAGCGAGTCATGCACGGAATACGCCCAGCTCTGAACCGAGGTGGACTTGGCGGGAAGCGCCACAGGCTGCCCTGCGTCGAGCTGCTCGCAGGCCAGGCGCAGATCCTGCAGGACGATGTCCCGGGATGCCTCGTCCATCGCCAGCGCATGGTTTACCAGCAGCAGCTGTTGGCTGCCATCTGCCAGCGTCGCCAGGACTGCCCGGACCAGGGTGCCTCTACGCACATCGAGGCTGGCACTCGCCTGCCCGGCCAACGCGCCCAACTGTGCCGGGTCCTGCACGGCTGCAAGCCACAGCACGGGCTCCTTCTGCCAAAGCGCCTGGTGTTCGGAAAGCGGCACCCCATGCGCCTCCTGCGCGGCATTGAACGCCAACCGCAACCCGTCGTGGTGCGCCAATACGGCCTGCAAGGCCTTTTCCGTCGTGTCGGGGTCAAGCTCACGGGTAGGCCTGAGCGTCATCACCATGCTGTCAGGTGCATCACCATTGCCCTGCAGTTCGAAAAAGCGTGCCTGGGCGGGCAGCAAGGGCACCCTGCCGATGATCGGCCCCTGGTCGAGCGTCGAGGTGCCGCCGTCATCCTGCTCTGCCACGGACGCCAGCCCCTGGATGGTCTGGTGCTGGAACAATTGCTTGGGCGTGAAACGTATACCTTCCCGACGGGCCCGACTGACGACCTGGATCGACACGATCGAGTCGCCTCCAAGCTCGAAGAAGTTGTCGGTGATGCCCACTCTTTCAAGCTTCAGCACATCGGCCCAGATGCTCACGAGCTTCGCTTGCAGCGCGCTCTGCGGCGGCACGTAGGCTTTCTGCTGCTGGCTCACATCCGGTTTGGGCAGCGCTTTGCGATCCAGCTTGCCATTGGGGGTAAGCGGCAAGGCCTGCAGCGACACCAGGTAGCTCGGCACCATGTAGTCGGGCAATGCGGCCTTGAGATGTTGCAGGATTTCCTCATGACTGGCCGCCCCTTCATCAAGCACCAGGTACGCAGCCAGCTGCTTGGCATGGAGCCCGTCGATGTCGATCACTACCGCCTCGCGAACACCCGCATGCTCAAGCAGACTGGATTCGATCTCGCCCAGCTCGATGCGCAAGCCGCGGATCTTCACCTGATGATCGATACGCCCCGCGTACTCGATCACGCCCCCTGTTCGATAACGCGCCAGGTCGCCGGTGCGGTACAGCCGCCCCCCACCCTGCAGGCTGGCATCATGAGGGTCCGGGACGAACCGTTCGGCGGTGAGGCTCGGCCTGCGATGGTAGCCTCGCGCCAAGCCGACGCCGCCCAGGTAGAGCTCGCCGTTCGCGCCATGAGGAAGCGCAAGCAGATCGCGGCTGAGAATGTGCGTCTTGAGGTTGTCGATGGGCGTGCCGATCGGGACGCTGCCCGGGCACGATGGCCGGCAGGTCCAGTGGGTTACGTCGATCGCAGCTTCGGTAGGGCCATAAAGGTTGTACAGGTTGGCGTGTGGCAGTCGGGCCAAAGTCTGCTCCGACAGATCGGCAGGCAACGCCTCGCCACTGCAGACGACACGTCGCAAGGTATCGCAGCGCTCGACATGCTCGCAGGTCATGAACGCCTGCAACATCGATGGCACGAAATGCAACGTCGTCACGCCGTGTCTCTGAATGGTGCTCACCAAGCGCTCAGGGTCGCGGTGGTCACCCGGTTCCGCAAGCGCCAGCCTGGCGCCGGTCAACAGGGGCCAGAAGAACTCCCACACCGAGACGTCGAAGCTGAAGGGGGTCTTTTGCAGGACCGTATCAGTGGCGCCCAGACCATAGGCCTTCTGCATCCAGACAAGGCGGTTGACCAATGCCTGGTGCGCGTTGGCTGCACCTTTCGGTCGCCCTGTCGAGCCCGAAGTGTAAATCACGTAGGCAAGGTGTTCGGGGTGGGTGAGGTGCACGGGATCGTCGGCGCTGAAAGCCGTCAGCCAACTGTCGTCGTCATCCAGCACAATGCTGCGCACACTGGAAGGGATCGGCAGGTGTTCGAGCAACGCACGCTGCGTCAGCAGTAACCCGATACCGCTGTCGTCCATCATGTAAGCAAGCCGATCCCTCGGATACTCAGGGTCGAAGGGAACGTAGGCGCCGCCGGCCTTGAGGATAGCCAGCAGGCCCACGACCATTTCCAGCGAGCGTTCGACCGCGATGCCGACCAGCACGTCGGGCCCTACCCCCTGCTCGCGCAATGCGTGAGCGAGGCGGTTGGCGCGCTGATTGAGCTGGCGATAGGTGAGCTGCTGTTCGCCGAACAGAACGGCCAAGGCATCAGGTGTTTCGCCTGCCTGCGCCTCGATCAACTGATGCACGCTCCGATCACCGGGATAAGGTGCCTGGGTGTGGTTCCAGTGTTCGAGAATTTCCTGCTGTTCATCGGCCGCGAGCAGGGGTAGCTCGCCGATCCGTTGCCGAGGATGGTCGACGATCGATTGCAGCAGGTTGATCCAGTGCCGCGCCATGCGTTGCACGGTTGGCTCATCGAACAGCGCCGTGGCGTAATTGAGCTCTGCCGAGATACCTTCGTCGTGCTCGACGGTGTTCAGGGTCAGGTCGAACTGCGCCGTCTTGCGTTGCCAGGCAATGTTCTCGACCAGCAGGCCAGGCAGGCTACGCCGCGTACCTGCGGCGACTTTCTGGTGGTTGTACATGACCTGGAACAGCGGGCTGTGGCTCAGGCTGCGCTCAGGGTGCAGCGCCTCGACCAGTTGTTCGAACGGCAGGTCCTGGTGGGCTTGGGCATCCTGCGTCATCTGGCGCGTCTGGGCCAACAGGTCGCTGAAGTGCACAAGCGAACCGAACTCGGCCTTGAGCACCTGGGTGTTGACGAAAAAGCCGATCAGCCGCTCGGTTTCGACACGGTTGCGGTTCGCGACCGGGATGCCGATGCGGATGTCATCCTGCCCACAGTACCGATGCAGCAAGGTCTGGAAGCTGGCCAGCAGCAGCGTGAAGAGTGTCGTACCCTGCTGCTGCGCCAGTCGCTTGAGGGCATCGGCCAGACGGCGTTCGATCTCAAGGTGCACGCTGGCGCCCTCGAAACACTGGTTCGCTGGGCGCGGGCGGTCGCTGGGCAGCTCGAGAACCGGGTGCTCGGTCCCCAGGTGCTGCTTCCAGAACGCCAACTGTCGTTCCTGCTCCCCCGCTTCCATCCAGTGCCTTTGCCAGATGGCATAGTCGGCGTACTGGATCGGCATCTCGGGAAGCGCGAGGGGCTGCCCCATGCAGTGATGCGCGTAGTGCTGGATCAGCTCTTCGACCATCAGGTGCATCGACGAGCCGTCAGTGGCGATATGGTGCAGCGTAATGATCAGCACATGATCATCTTCTGCTACCCGTAGCAGCCTGACTCGAACAGGCCGTTCGTGCTCAAGATCGAAAGGCGCGCGGGCCTCGGCCTCTACAAGCGCCTGCAGGCGCTGTTCGAGATCGATTGCCGGTTCGCGGTCAACCTGCTCGACATCGAGCGTGAACACGCTGTGTGGATGAATGATCTGCACCACCTGATCGTCGTTCAGACCAAACGTGGTTCGCAGGGTCTGGTGGCGTGCCTGCAGTGCCTCGAAGCTCACGCGCAACGCCTCGCTATCCAGTTCGCCCTTGAGCCTCAAGGCGACTGGCAGGTTGTAGGCAGATCCCTGGGGGTCCATCTGCCAAAGGAACCACTGGCGCTGCTGGGCGAACGAAACCGGAATGACGTCGAACAGTGTTTGAACGCAAGGCACTGGCAAGTTGGCCGGAGAAATGTTCTCGGCGTGCATCTTCTGCAGATACAGCTTGCGCTTGGCCAACGGCAGCGTGACAAAACGCTTGGCGATATTCAGCGCGGCATCATTACTCATTCATTCACCTCGAACTCTTCAAAAAGCATATCCAGACGCTGCAGTTTTTCGTCGAAAGCCGACGCGTCGCCGATGGATTCGATGTATCTGGCGAAATCGCCCAGGACCGGGTGCTGGAACAGCACGGCCGGTTCCACGGTCAATCCCAGGGAAAGTTGCAAGCGCGAGAGCACCGACAGCGCCAGCAGCGAATGCCCTCCCAGGTCGAAGAAGTTGTCATTGAGACCGACCTTCTCGACATTCAGCAGCTGTGCCCAGACGGCAGCGACCTGCTGCTCGACCTCGCTCTGCGGCGCGACATGGCCTTGCTGCGATACGCCAAGGTCAGGCTGGGGCAAGGCTTTGCGGTCGAGCTTGCCGTTGGGCGTCAGCGGCAGCGCATCGAGCCAGGTCAGGTACGCGGGGACCATGTAATCCGGCAAGGACGCGCGCAGCTGTTCGCGCAGGTGCCGACGCAAGGCGCTGCGCTGTTCCTCCGTCGCGACCGCTTCGCCGTTCGAGACCAGGTAGCCGGCCAGTTGCTTGCCGCCAGGCCCATCGATGTCGATGACCACCGCCTCGCGCACCGCAGGATCATCAATCAGCCTTGCCTCGATCTCGCCCAGTTCGATGCGATAGCCACGCACCTTCACCTGGTGGTCGATGCGGCCCACGTACTCGAGCAGGCCATCGCTGCGATAGCTGGCCAGGTCACCCGTACGGTAGAGCCTGCCACCGCCCTGCCCGCTACGATCGTAGGGGTCCGGGACGAAGCGCTCGGCGGTCAACGCGGCACGGCGCTGATACCCCCGGGCCAGGCCATCACCACCGATCATCAGTTCCCCGGCCATGCCGGCCGCGGCTGTCGAGAGATCGTGCGCCATGACCTGCAAGGTGGTGTTGGCGATCGGCTTGCCCAGCAACGGCAAAGGGTGTTCGTTGTCCAGGCAGTACGCCGCCGACCAGATCGTCGTTTCGGTTGGCCCGTAAAGGTTCCAGATGCGTCCGCACAACGGCAGGAGCTGCTCGGCCAGGTCGACAGGCAGTGCCTCACCGCCACTGATGACCTTACAGCCACGCAAGGTCTGCGCCGGCAGCGCCTGCAGCAGCATGCGCCAGGTCGACGGTGTGGCCTGGATGGTGGTGATGGCGTGGCGCTCGATCACCGCCTGCAGCGCCGACGGGTCCTTGTTCTGGCGCTCGCCGAGCAGTACCACCGAAGCCCCGGCCAACAGCGGCAGGTAAAGCTCCAGGCCGGCGATGTCGAACGACAGCGAAGTCAGCGCCAGGACCCGGTCGCTGGCGTCGATCCCAGGCTCGACAGCCATGCTGGCGAGGAAGTTGACCAGTGCCTGGTGGCGTACCTCGACCCCTTTGGGCCGACCGGTGGAACCGGAGGTGTAGATGCAATAGGCGAGATGCTCGGGGTGCTGCACGATGCCGAGATTCTCGCCATCGAAGGCCTCGACCTCATGCCAGTCGCTGTCCAGGCACCAGGCCTGCGCGCCGTGCGTGGGCAGTTGCGGCAGCAGATGACTGAGGGTCAGCAACAAGTGCGCCCCACTCTGCTCCATCATGTACGCCAGGCGCTCGCGGGGGTATTCCGGGTCCAGTGGCACATAGGCGCCGCCAGCCTTGAGAATCGCCAGCAGGCCCACGACCATTTCCACCGATCGTTCGACGGCAATCGCGACCAGCACATCTGGCCCGACGCCCAACGTGCGCAACTTGCTCGCCAGCCGGTTGGCTCGCTGGTTGAGCTCGCGGTAGCTCAAGGTCTGTTCGGCAAACCGCAGAGCCGGGGCCTCAGGGGTACGCGCGACCTGCATTTCGAACAACTCGGGCAGGCAGTGCGCCTGCGGGTACTGCATCTGGGTACGGTTCCAGTCGTGGACGATGCGCTGTTGTTCCTGGTCATCGAGCATCTGCAGTTCACCGACAGGAGTATCGGCGTGTTGCACCAACGCGTGCAGCAGATTGGCAAAGTGCCGGGCGATCTGCTCCACGCCGGTGTCGCCGAGGTGGCTGCGGTCGTAGTGGTAATGGATCGTCAGCGCATTGCCCGAGTCGATCATCAGCGTCAACGGATAGTTGGTCCGCTCACGATTCTGCGTGCCCGAAAACACCAGGCCCGCGCTGGAACCCTGCTGCAGGACTTCACCAACCGGGTAGTTCTCGAACACCAGCAGCGTGTCGAACAACTGCTCACCGGCCGAGCCTGCCCAACGCTGAATGTCATAGAGCGGCGTGTGCTCATGTTCGCGCATGCTCAGGTTCTGCGCCTGCAGACGTTCGACCCACTCCCCCACCCGCAGGTCAGGCTGCAGCCTGCCAGCCACCGGCAAGGTGTTGATGAACAGGCCCAGTTGCTGCTCGACACCGCGCAGGTCTGCCGGCCGTCCGGCAACCGTGGCACCAAATGCCACGCCTTCCTGGCCGGTATAGCGGTGCAACAGCAGTAGCCAGGCAGCCTGCAGCAAGGTATTGACCGTCACCCGCCGTTGCCTGGCAAACGCGCTCAACGCCTGGAAGCACGCCGGGTCGAGCGTCTGATGATGTTCGCCATGGCCAGTGTCCGCGCGGCTGCGATCCTGACGCAGCGCCTGAGCCAGCCGCGTGGGCTCGGTGAGGTGCAGCAATTGCTGGCGCCAGAACGTCTCGCTCTGCCCCGCGTCCTGGCGCTGCAGCCACTCGATATAGTCGCGGTAGCGGCCTGCCGGGTGCTCCAGGGCAACGCCTGCGTAGTGTTGCAACACCTCGCCCAGCAGCTGCGCATTGCTCCAGCCATCCATCAGGATATGGTGGCTGGTAAAAATCAGGTGATGCCGGCCGTTGCCTGTCCGGATGGCCGTCAGTCGCAGCAACGGTGCGGCCTGCAAGTCGAAGCCACGCCGACGATCCGCCTCGGCCCAGGCATCCAGACGCCCCTCGAGGTCATCCTGGTCGGCCCAGTCCAGCACGTCGAACGGCAGCTCGACGTGCTTGCGAATCACCTGCACCGGGCGTTCCAGATGGGCGACGAATGCGGCGCGCAATACGTCGTGTCGATCCAGCATTGCCTGCCAGGCACGCTTGAAACGCTCGATATCCAGCCCCGAGACGTTGACTCGCATCTGATTGACGTACTCACCCTGGCCCTGCTCGAAGACCGTGTGAAACAGCATGCCCTGCTGCATGGGCGAGAGCGGATAGATGTCATCGATTGCGCCCGCCGGGATCGGCAACGCATCCAGCTGGGCCTGGTCCAGCGCTGCCAGCGGCACATCGGACGGTGTCAGGCCGACCGCGCCCTGGCTGACGCAATGGTCGATCAACGTCTGGAGTTCGGTCATGTAGTCGTCGGCCAGGGCCTGGACCGTGGCGCGGTCGAACATGGCCTGGCTGAACGTCCAGGCCAGGCTCAACTCACCGGCATAGACCTGCCCGTTGATCGACAGCAGGTTTTCCAGCAGGGCCTCGGCAGACTGGCTGGCGCCGCTGCTTTCGCTGGCTGGCTGCAGGAATCGCTCGGTGCCCGGGCCCGCGCCTTCGGCAAAGGTACTGTCAAGCTGCCCCAGGTAATTGAAGGTGATGGGAGGCACTGGCAGGCCAGCCAGCACATCGTGCGCGTGCGAATCCCCCAGGTAGCGCAGCGCGCCATAGCCAATGCCCTTGTCGGGGATGGCGCGAAGTTGCTCCTTGATCTGCTTGATGGAGGCGCCGAGGTCCGACGCAGCGGTCAGCTTCACGGGGAAGAGGCTGGTCAGCCAGCCAACCGTCCGCGTCAGGTCGACCGCATCGAACAGGTCCTCACGGCCGTGTCCTTCCAGTTGCACCAGCACGTCTTCGCGTTGGGTCCAACGGGCAACCACCCGGGCCAGTGCGGTCAGCAGCAAGTCGTTGACCTGGGTGCGGTATGCCGTCGGCGCCTGTTGCAACAGCCGTGAGGTCTGCTGCCGGTCCAGGCGTGCGTGCACCGTCGCGCCGTGGCGGCCATGCAACGATCCATCCGCCCTGTCCAGAGGCAGTTGCGGGTCAACCCCTTGCAACTGCGACTGCCAATAGCCGAGCTCTGCCTGCAGCGCTTCGCTTTGCGCGTAGGCCTGCAGCCGTTCGGCCCAGGCTTTGGTCGAGGTGGTCTTGGCAGGCAACACGGCAGGCTGACCTGCCACGTGACGGTCATAGGCGCTTTGCAGGTCTTCCAGGAGAATGCGCCAGGACACGCCATCCACCGCCAGGTGATGAATCACCAGAAGCAGGCGCTGGCTGCCATCGGGCAGGGTCGCCAATACACCGCGCAACAGCGGCCCCTGCTGCAGGTTCAGGCTGCGCTGCGCGCGCTCGCACAGGGCGTGTAGCGCGTCAGGATCGGTCAGGGTCTCGGCCCACAGCAACCCGGCCTCGACGTCGCCCGGCGCGCAATGAGCGGCGTGCCAAGCGCCCGCGTCCTGGGGTGGCGTGAAGCGCAGGCGCAACGCATCGTGATGCTCAAGCAGCGTGTGCAAGGCCTTCTCCAGCGCGGTGCTATCGATGACTTTGGTCGAGGTCAGCAGAACCGCCTGATTCCAGTGATGTGGCTCGGCGATCGACTGTTCGAGGAACGCTTGCTGGATCGGCAGCAAGCGTGTCTCGCCGATCACCGGCGCCTGGTCGATCTGCGGGCCGCTGCCTTCCATGCGCGTGGCCACCGAGGCCAGGTCTTGTACGGTCTGATGCTGGAACAGCGCCTTGGGCGTGAAGCGGATACCGGCCTGCCTTGCCCGGCTGACGACCTGGATCGAGATGATCGAGTCCCCTCCCAGTTCGAAGAAGTTGTCCGTCACACCGACCTGATCGAGCTTCAGCACCTCGGCCCAGATCGCCGCGATCTGTTGCTCCAGCGCGTTGCGCGGGGCCACGTAGCTGTCCTGCAGCACGCTGGCGTCGGGCTTGGGCAGGGCTTTGCGGTCCAGCTTGCCGTTGGCCGTCACCGGCAGGCGCTCAAGGAACAGCAAGTGGGTCGGGACCATGTAGTCGGCCAGGCCGAGCCTGAGGTGCTCGCGCAGTTCGCCGCGCAGCGCGTTCTGTTGCTGTGGGTCGCTCGGCGGGTCGCCGGCCATGACCAGGTACGCGGCCAGTTGCTTGCCACCCGGCCCGTCGATGTCCAGCACCACCGCCTCGCGCACGTTCGGCTGCTCGAGCAGGCGCGTCTCGATTTCGCCCAGCTCAATGCGCAACCCGCGGATTTTCACCTGGTGATCGAGGCGGCCCTTGTAGTCGATCACCCCGTCGGCCCGGTAGCGCGCCAGGTCGCCGGTACGGTACAGGCGACCGCCGCCTTGTGCCGAGTTGTCGAAGGGGTCCGGGACGAAGCGTTCGGCGGTCAACGCCGGGCGACGGTGATAGCCACGGGCCAGGCCGATGCCGCCCAGGTACAGCTCGCCAGCCGCGCGTGGGGCGACACTCTGCAGCCCGGCACCGAGGATGTGGGTTTTCAGGTTGTCGATCGGGCGGCCAATCGGCACACCGCTGTCGCCGCCCGGGCGGCAGGTCCAGTGGGTGACATCGATGGCCGCTTCGGTCGGGCCGTAAAGGTTGTACAACTGTGCGCCGGGCAGGCGTGCCAGGGTCTGTTGCGCCAGCTCTGCAGGCAAGGCTTCGCCGCTGCACACCACGCGCTTGAGACTGCTGCAGCGCTCGACCTCGGCGCTGCCCATGAACGCCTGCAGCATCGACGGGACAAAGTGCAGCGTGGTCACCGCGTGCTGCCGGATCACCTCCACCAGGCGCTCCGGATCACGGTGCTCGCCCGGTTGCGCCACGGCCAGGCGTGCGCCGGCCAGCAGCGGCCAGAAGAACTCCCAGACCGAGACATCAAAACTGAACGGGGTTTTCTGCAGCACCGTATCACTGGCATCCAGGCCGTAGGCCTGTTGCATCCAGCACAGGCGGTTGACCAGCGCGCGATGGCTGTTGCCCGCGCCCTTGGGCCGGCCGGTGGAGCCGGAGGTGTAGATCACGTAGGCCAGGTTGCCTGGGCGGGTGTGGTGCACCGGGTCGGCATCGCTGTAGCCCGGCAGCGGTTCGAGCAACAGTGGCTGCACACCCTCAGGTACCGGCAACTGCGCCAGCAGGTGGGCTTGCGTCAGCAGCAGGCCGATGCCGCTGTCCTGCATCATGTAGGCCAGGCGCTCGGCGGGGTATTCCGGGTCCAGCGGCACATAGGCACCACCGGCCTTGAGGATGCCCAGCAGGCCGATGACCATGTCCACGCTGCGCTCGGCGGCAATACCCACCAGCACGTCCGGCCCCACGCCCTGTTCGCGCAGCTTGTGCGCCAGCTGGTTGGCGCGCCGGTTCAGCTCACGGTAGCTCAGGGCCTGTTCGGCAAACACCAGCGCCGGCGCGTCCGGGGTGGCGGCGACTTGCGCCTCGATCAGTTGCTGCAGGCACTGCTCCAGCGGGTAGTCGGCGTGGGTGCGGTTCCAGTCGTAGACCACCTGTTGCTGCTGCGCGGCATTCAGCAGCGGCAGCTCGGCGATGCGCTGCTGCGGCTGGGCGACGATGGCGGCCAACAGGCCCTGCCAGTGCCCGGCGAGCTGGGCAATGGTGGCTTCGTCGAACAGCGCGGTTGCGTAGGTCAGGAACGCACCAATGCCGTGTTCATGCTCGACAGTGTTCAATGCAAGGTCGAACTGAGTGGTATGGATTTCCCAGTCGAGCGCCTCCAGAGTCAGGCCTGGCAGGCGCCGCGTCTGGCCCCTGCCCTCGCTGCCGTGGTTGTGCATCACCTGGAACAACGGACTATGGCTGAGGCTGCGCTCTGGCTGCAGGGCTTCGACCAGTTGCTCGAACGGCAGGTCCTGATGCGCCTGTGCGCCGAGCCCGGCCTGGTGAACTTGCGCGACCAGCGCGTCGAAGGTGGTGCTCAGGTCGAATTCGGCCTTGAGGACCTGGGTGTTGACGAAAAAGCCGATGAGCCCCTCGACTTCGCTGCGAGTGCGGTTGGCGATCGGGACGCCGACGCGGATGTCGTTCTGCCCGCTGTAGCGGTGCAACAACGCCTGGAAGCTTGCCAGCAGCAAGGTGAACAGCGTCACGCCCTGACGCTTGGCCAACTGCTTCAGCGAATCTGCCAGCGCATCGGCAATGGCGATGTCGAGGCGTGCCCCTGCATGGCTCTGCACTACACCGCGCGGGCGGTCCAGCGGCAACTCCAGTACCGGCTGTTCGTCCCCCAGATGGGCCGTCCAATAGCCCAGTTGCTTCTCGCGTTCACCCGCTTCCATGAACTGCCGTTGCCACAGCGCGTAGTCGGCATACTGCACAGGGAGCGGCGGCAATTGCAGCGCCTGCCCGGACTTGCCGGCCTCGTAGAAACGCACCAGCTCGTCGACCATGATCGGTGTCGACCAGCCATCGGAGACGATGTGGTGCAGGGTCAGCACCAGTACATGGTCATCCGCCGCCAGACGCAGCAGCTTGACCCGCAGCAAGGGCCCCTGCTCAAGGTCGAATGGCTGCTGAACTTCCTGCTCGACCCATGCCTTCAATGCCGCGCTGGCATCGGCATCGACGGCCTTGAGTGTATCGATGACCAGCTTGACGGGCGCTTCGGGGTGAATCACCTGCACCGGCTGGTCGTTGTCGAGGTGAAAGGTGGTACGCAGGGTTTCGTGTCGCGCGATCAGGGCATCGAAGCTGGCCTGCAGCGCCTGAAGGTCAAGATCGCCCTTCAGACGCAGGGCGACCGGAATGTTGTATGCGCTGCCCTGGGGGTCCATTTGCCAGAGAAACCATTGCCGCTGCTGGGCGTAGGACAACGCCAGCGCCTCCCCCGGCGCTCTCGCAGGGATCGGCGCGACTCCGTACAAGTTGATTCCCTGACGCTTCAGGAGCATGGCCAGAGCGTGACGCTCTTTGGTGGACAACGATTTGACGGAGTCGAGCAACGCTTGCACTGATGTATCCCCTATGAAATCAGTTCATCAATTTCCTCCGTGGTTAGACGTTTGAGCGCCTCCAGCGATTTAGCCAGTTCTGCCTGAATCGGATCGATTTGCTGATTTTTCTCTTCGAGGCGACGCGAGAAATCCGCCAGCAGGGGATGCTCGAACAGCTCCTTCAAAGTGGCGTCGATGCCAGTCGCCTCGCGAACACGCACGATTACCTGGGTGGCCGACAGCGAATGGCCACCCAGGGCGAAGAAGCCATCGTTCAGGCCAACCCTTTCGAGCTTCAGCACGTCTGCCCAGATCGCCGCGATCTGTTGCTCCAGCGCGTTGCGCGGGGCCACGTAGCTGTCCTGCAGCACGCTGGCGTCGGGCTTGGGCAGGGCTTTGCGGTCCAGCTTGCCGTTGGCCGTCACCGGCAGGCGCTCAAGGAACAGCAAGTGGGTCGGGACCATGTAGTCGGCCAGGCCGAGCCTGAGGTGCTCGCGCAGTTCGCCGCGCAGCGCGTTCTGTTGCTGTGGGTCGCTCGGCGGGTCGCCGGCCATGACCAGGTACGCGGCCAGTTGCTTGCCACCCGGCCCGTCGATGTCCAGCACCACCGCCTCGCGCACGTTCGGCTGCTCGAGCAGGCGCGTCTCGATTTCGCCCAGCTCAATGCGCAACCCGCGGATTTTCACCTGGTGATCGAGGCGGCCCTTGTAGTCGATCACCCCGTCGGCCCGGTAGCGCGCCAGGTCGCCGGTACGGTACAGGCGACCGCCGCCTTGTGCCGAGTTGTCGAAGGGGTCCGGGACGAAGCGTTCGGCGGTCAACGCCGGGCGACGGTGATAGCCACGGGCCAGGCCGATGCCGCCCAGGTACAGCTCGCCAGCCGCGCGTGGGGCGACACTCTGCAGCCCGGCACCGAGGATGTGGGTTTTCAGGTTGTCGATCGGGCGGCCAATCGGCACACCGCTGTCGCCGCCCGGGCGGCAGGTCCAGTGGGTGACATCGATGGCCGCTTCGGTCGGGCCGTAAAGGTTGTACAACTGTGCGCCGGGCAGGCGTGCCAGGGTCTGTTGCGCCAGCTCTGCAGGCAAGGCTTCGCCGCTGCACACCACGCGCTTGAGACTGCTGCAGCGCTCGACCTCGGCGCTGCCCATGAACGCCTGCAGCATCGACGGGACAAAGTGCAGCGTGGTCACCGCGTGCTGCCGGATCACCTCCACCAGGCGCTCCGGATCACGGTGCTCGCCCGGTTGCGCCACGGCCAGGCGTGCGCCGGCCAGCAGCGGCCAGAAGAACTCCCAGACCGAGACATCAAAACTGAACGGGGTTTTCTGCAGCACCGTATCACTGGCATCCAGGCCGTAGGCCTGTTGCATCCAGCACAGGCGGTTGACCAGCGCGCGATGGCTGTTGCCCGCGCCCTTGGGCCGGCCGGTGGAGCCGGAGGTGTAGATCACGTAGGCCAGGTTGCCTGGGCGGGTGTGGTGCACCGGGTCGGCATCGCTGTAGCCCGGCAGCGGTTCGAGCAACAGTGGCTGCACACCCTCAGGTACCGGCAACTGCGCCAGCAGGTGGGCTTGCGTCAGCAGCAGGCCGATGCCGCTGTCCTGCATCATGTAGGCCAGGCGCTCGGCGGGGTATTCCGGGTCCAGCGGCACATAGGCACCACCGGCCTTGAGGATGCCCAGCAGGCCGATGACCATGTCCACGCTGCGCTCGGCGGCAATACCCACCAGCACGTCCGGCCCCACGCCCTGTTCGCGCAGCTTGTGCGCCAGCTGGTTGGCGCGCCGGTTCAGCTCACGGTAGCTCAGGGCCTGTTCGGCAAACACCAGCGCCGGCGCGTCCGGGGTGGCGGCGACTTGCGCCTCGATCAGTTGCTGCAGGCACTGCTCCAGCGGGTAGTCGGCGTGGGTGCGGTTCCAGTCGTAGACCACCTGTTGCTGCTGCGCGGCATTCAGCAGCGGCAGCTCGGCGATGCGCTGCTGCGGCTGGGCGACGATGGCGGCCAACAGGCCCTGCCAGTGCCCGGCGAGCTGGGCAATGGTGGCTTCGTCGAACAGCGCGGTTGCGTAGGTCAGCGACACTGCAATCCCTGCCTCGTGCTCCACGGTCTCCAGCGTCAGGTCGAACTGCGCAGTCCCGCGTTCCCAGTTCAGGGTCTCGACAGCCAAGCCAGGCAGCTGCCGACCCTGCCCGCGCGCTTCGGTCTGGTGATTGAACATGACCTGGAACAACGGGCTATGGCTGAGGCTGCGCTCTGGCTGCAAGGCTTCGACCAGCTGCTCGAACGGCAGGTCCTGATGGGCCTGGGCACCCGAGACGCGTCGCTGAGTCTGCTCAAGCAGTTCAGTGAAGGTCATCCCCAGGTCGAAGTCCGCCTTGAGTACCTGGGTGTTGACGAAAAAGCCGATCAGGCCTTCGGTCTCCATTCGATTGCGGTTGGCCGTGGGTATGCCGACACGGATATCGTTCTGCCCGCTGTAGCGGTGCAGCAAGGTCTGGTAGCTGGCCAGCAGGAGCATGAACACTGTCACGCCCCGATCACGCGCCAGCTGCTTGAGGCCGGCACACAGTGTGTCGTCCAGGCTGATATCCAGGCTTGCACCTGCCCGGCTCTGCACGGCCGGGCGAGGACGGTCGATCGGCAGTTCCAGCACCGGCTGCTCCCCCCCCAGCTCGGCCTCCCAGTACGCCAGCTGACGCGCCAGCTCGCCCGCTTCCATGCACCGGCGTTGCCAGATGGCATAGTCGGCATACTGGATCGGCAGTTCCGGCAACGACGCCGGCTGGCCAAGGCGATGCCCCTCGTAACTGCGGATCCATTCGTCCAGCAGTATCGGCATCGACCAGCCATCGGAGACGATATGGTGCATGACCAGGATCAGCACATGATCGGCCTCGTTCACTTGCAGCAGCCTTACTCGCCACAGGGGCGCCTGCCCCAGGTCGAAAGGCTGGCCGGCCTCTTCTTCGATGCGACGTTCAAGGCGCTCGGCGAAATCAGCGTCTGGTGCCGCTGCAAAGGGCTCCCGCACAATGTCCACCCGCACACTCGGTTCAATGACCTGGACAGGCTGGTCGCCGTCCTGGGCAAAAGCGGTGCGCAGGCTTTCGTGGCGGTGCACCAGGTCTTCCAGGCTACGCTGCAGAAGCGCGGGGTCCAATGCGCCCCTGAAACGCAGGGCCATGCTGATGTTGTAGGCCGCGCTTTCGGGCTCGAACTGCCAAAGGAACCACTGGCGCTGCTGGGCATACGACAACCCGATGGCCCCCCATTCGTCCCGTATCCGCGGGATCGGCAGCCGAGCGAAGCTCATGCCCTTGGACTGCATCTTTTCAAAGAATTGCTTGCGCTGCTCCAGTGGCAGATGCAGGAACCGTTTAACCAGCTCGATGTTCTGGGCCGTCATTTCAAACACTCTCCAGTTCTGCCAGGAAATCACTCAACTCATCGACATCCGCTGCGCTGGCAGGCGCCAGCTCAGCCATCGTCGCCACGTAGTCCGCAAGTCGCCCGGCACCGAACAAGGCCGAAAGCGGCACCTCCAGCCCCAGCAGCAACTGCACACGCTGGGTCGCCTGGACTGCCAGCAGCGAATGCCCGCCCAGCTCGAAGAAGTTGTCGTTCATACCGACCCTTTCAAGCTTCAGCACATCGGCCCAGATCGCTGCCACCTGCACTTCAAGTTCGCTGCAAGGCGCCACGAAACCTTGCTGAAGCGTGTTTGCATCCGGTGCAGGCAGGGCTTTGCGGTCCAACTTGCCATTGGGGGTCAGTGGCAGAGCGTCCAGCGCGACGAAGTGCGCCGGGACCATGTATTCCGGGAGCATGGCCTTCAGGTACTCACGCAGGATGTCGCGAAGCGACTGCATGCACGCATCAGCCACAAGGTACGCGACCAGTTGCCGCCCACCCGGGCCTTCGCTATCGATCACCACCGCTTCGCGAATGGCGGGATGCGCAAGCAGCTTGAGTTCGATCTCGCCCAGCTCGATGCGGAAGCCACGGATCTTCACCTGATGATCGATACGCCCGATGTACTCGATCATGCCGTCGTTGCGATAGGACGCCAGATCACCTGTCCGGTACAGACGGCCTCCGCCATGCTCGGAAGTGTCGAAAGGATCGGGCAGGAATTTCTCCGCGGTCAGTGCCGGACGCCCCAGGTAGCCCCGGGCAAGACCGGCACCGGTAAGGCAGAGCTCGCCCGCAACACCGGACGGCATGGATTTACCATTGATGTCCAGCGTGTACGCTGTCGTGTTCGCGATAGGCCGGCCAATATTGGCTCGCCCACCGGACTCACGGCGGGTCCAGGTGGAATAGGTGGTGTCTTCGGACGGCCCGTACAGGTCGTAGACATGCTCCACGTGGCCCAGTGCATAGAGCCTGTCCACCACTGGCTGCCGCAAGGGTTCGCCTGCCAGGTTGACAATGCGCACGCTCGCAGGCAGCGAACCGGCGTCGAGCAGCGCCTTGATGGCCGAGGGCACGGTATTGACCAGGCGTACGCGTTCTCGCGCCGCCAGGTAGGGCAGTTCCAGCGCATTCTGCGCGAGCACCGCGTAGCCACCCGCAGCCAGCGTGACAAACAGCTCCCATACCGACAGGTCGAAACAGATGGACGTCGATGCCAGCACGCCCTGCAGGTCCTGCGTGGTGTAGACCGTGCGCGCCCAGCCGATCAGCGCCGTGACATTGCGGTGCTCGATCAGCACACCTTTGGGCAGCCCCGTGGATCCCGAGGTGTAGATGCTCAGTGCCAGGCTGCCCGGCGCGGTGACATTGTCCAGATTCCCATCAGCGTCATCTCGCAGCTGCAACCGGTCAAGCAGCAAGACTTCGGCCGTCCCGCCCTGCGGCAAGCGATCCGCCAGCGAAGCCTGGGACAGCAACAGACGAGCCTGACTGTCCTGCATCATGTAGGCCAGGCGATCACGGGGGTAGAGAGGGTCCAGCGGCACATACGCACCGCCTGCCTTCAAGATGGCAAGCAGACCGATCACCATCTCCAGGCTGCGCTCGAGTGCGACCCCTACCAGCACATCCGGGCCCACCCCGCGTTCGCGAAGGTGGTGCGCCAACTGGTTGGCACGCCGGTTGAGCTGCTGATAGGTCAGGTGTTGGTCGCCGAATATCAGCGCGGTGGCATTCGGCGTGCGAGCGGCCTGCGCTTCGATCAACAGGTGTACACAAGGCGCGTCCGAAAGCGACAAGGCATCACCGTGTCGATGAGCGAGGTCCTGCAGGTCCTCGTCCTGGGTCGTCATTGCCAGGTCACCCAGCCTCTGATCTGCACCACTGACCAGCGCCTGCAACAGCGTGCCGAAGTGGCGGGCGATCTGCGCGATGCTTTCTTGCGTGAAACACTGGCGGTCGTAGCTGTAGTGCACCGACAGGTGCGTACCTGCGCCAATCGCCAAGGTCAGCGGCACGCTCGACTGTTCATGCCCGTGCACGTTGCCGAACACGAGCCCGGCGGGTGCGCTCTGCTGCAGAGCATCGCCGACCGGGTAGTTCTCGAACACCAGCAAGGTATCGAACAGCCCTTCCCCACCCGATCCGGCCCAGCGCTGGATGTCGTACAAGGGGCTGTGTTCGTATTCGCGCAGCGCCAGGTTCTGCGCCTGCAGTTGCTGCACCCATTCCGCCACCCGCTGCTGCGGACGCGGGTTGGCGACCACCGGCAGCGTGTTGATGAACAGCCCCAGCTGTTGCTCGACACCGCGCAGCTCCGCCGGGCGACCGGATACCGTCGCACCGAAGCTCACGCACGATTGCCCGGTGTAACGCTGCAGAAGCAGCAGCCACGCCGCTTGCACCAAGGTATTGACGGTCACCCGCTGCTGCCGGGCAAAAGCAGCCAGCGCCTGCGTCTGCTGCTCGCTCAAGCGCTGCTGGTGTTCACCGTAGCCGGTACCCAGGCGGGCCTTGTCCTGACGCATGGCCAGTGCCAGGCGCGTAGGCTCGTTCAGGTCATGCAACTGCTGCTGCCAGAAGGCCTGAGCTTGCAGGGCATCCTGGCGCTGCAGCCATTCGATGTAATCGCGATAGCGGCCCGTCAGCCCACCGTTCGGCACCCCGACATAAGCCTGGAGCACCTCAGCGAGCAACTGCGCATTGCTCCAGCCATCCATCAGAATGTGATGGCTGGTGAAGACCAGATGGCACGATGCTTCGCTGGTGCGGATAACCGCCAGGCGCAGCAGGGGGTCATGCTGCAGGTCGAAGCCCTTGCGCAGATCCGCTTCGGCCCAGCTGTCCAGGGCCGCACCCTGCTCGGCGATGCCGGCCCAGTCCAGGTACGTGAACGGCAATTCGAGCTGCCTGCGAATGACCTGCAGCGGGTGCTGGAAGCAGGTCACGAAGTTGGCCCTGAGCACCTCATGGCGATCGACAGCGGCCTGCTAGGCGAGCCTGAAGCGTGGCACGTCGAGCCCTTTGACGTCGACGCGCATCTGGTTGATGTAATGCCCCCCGCCTTGCTCGAACAGGCTGTGGAACAGCATGCCCTGCTGCATGGGCGCAAGGGGATAGAGGTCTTCGATCTGCGCCGCCGGAACAGGCAGGCTGTCCAGTTGGGCCTGGGTCAGCCCGGCCAGCGGAACATCCGAAGGCGTCAAACCTGCGTGGGTATCCGCCAGGCAATGCTCGACAATCGCCTTGAGCTCGGCAGCGAACTGGTCGGCCAGGCGCTGCACCGTGTCAACGTTGAACAGGTCGCGGCTGAAGGTCCACTCAAGGTTCAGCTCACCGGCATAGACCTGGCCATTGATCGACAACCAATTGTCCAGCGGCGCTTCGCTGCTCTGGCTGGCGCCGGCGCTTTCTCCAGCGGGCACCAGGAATGCCGACGCATCGGCGTCCGAACCTGGCGCGAAGCTGCCGTCGAACTGCCCCAGGTAGTTGAAGGTGATGCGTGGGTTCGGCAACTGCGCAAGCGCTGCGCGGGCCTGCTCATCGCCCAGGTAGCGCAGGGCACCGTAGCCGATGCCTTTGTCCGGGATCGACCGCAGCTGTTCCTTGATCCGCTTGATCGACGCATCAAGCGTCTGCTCCGGGCTCAGTCGCACCGGGAACACGCTGGTGAACCAGCCCACGGTCCGCGTCAGGTCAATGGTATCGAACAACTCTTCGCGGCCATGCCCCTCCAGTTGCACGAGCACGTCGCTGCGCTGGGTCCAGCGTGCGATGACGCGGGCCAGTGCGGTCAGCAGCAAGTCGTTGACCTGCGTACGGTAGGCAGCAGGTGCCTGTTGCAGCAGTTGCCGGGTACTGGCCGAGTCAAGATGGGTGCGGGCGGTGCCGACATGCATGCCATGCAACGAGCCACCCGGGTTGTCGCAAGGCAGGTCTGCATCAGCCTGGCCGAGTTGCGCCTGCCAGTAAGCCAGCTGCGCCTGCAGCGTTTCGCTGCGTGCGTAGCGCTGCAAGTGCGCAGCCCACGCCTGGGTCGCGCTGGTCTTGGCTGGCAGGTCGACTGGCTGGCCGGCGTGCAACTGGCGGTAGGCGGTTTGCAGGTCTTCCAGCAGCACGCGCCAGGACACCCCGTCCACCACCAGGTGATGGATCGCCAGCAACACGCGCTGGCTGCCATCCGCGAGGGTTGCCAACAATGCCCGCAGCAACGGGCCGCGCTGCAGGTCAAGGCTACCCTGGACGTCATTGCACAACGCTTCAAGCGCCTCGGCATCCGCCACAGTAGCCTGCCACAGCAGACCTTGCTGTGGCTCTGGCGAACCGTAACGCGCCGTCCATTCACCCGCTGCACAATCGAAGCGCAGGCGCAGCGCGTCATGGTGGATCACCAGGGCCTGAAGCGCTTGCTCCAGTGCCTGGCTGTCGAGCGCCTGACCTGCCTTGAGCAACAGCGCCTGATTCCAGTGGTGGCGCTGGACAATGTCCTGCTCGAAGAACGATTGCTGGATCGGCAGCAGCAGGGTCTGGCCAGTGGCAGCCTTCTGCTCGATCAGCAATCCGCCTTCGTCCCCTTGCCTGGCGACCGAGGCCAGCCCTTGGACGGTCTGGTGCTGGAACAGCTCTTTGGGGGTGAAGCGGATACCCGCCTGGCGCGCGCGGCTGACCACCTGGATCGAAATGATGGAATCGCCACCCAGTTCGAAGAAGTTGTCGGACAGCCCCACCTTGTCGACTTTCAGAACATCCGCCCAGATCCCGGCGATGGTCTGCTCCAGCGCGTTTCGAGGTGCCACGTACACCTGCTGCAGCTGAGTGACGTCAGGCGCTGGCAGGCCCTTGCGGTCCAGCTTGCCATTGGGCGTGAGCGGCAACGTGTCGAGGAATACCAGGTGCGTGGGCACCATGTAGTCCGGCAAGGTCGCCTTGAGGTGATCGCGCAGTTCGCTGCGCAGCAGGCTTTGCCCCGGCAGGTCGTCGGGCTGCACATCCGCACTGACCAGATACGCGGCGAGCTGCTTGCCGCCTGGGCCCTGGATGTCGATGACCACACTTTCGCGCACCGCCGGGTGATCCTGCAACCGCGCCTCGATCTCGCCAAGCTCGATACGGAAACCGCGGATCTTGACCTGATGGTCGATGCGCCCCAGATAGTCAACCAGACCGTCGGCGCGGGTGCGGGTCAGGTCACCGCTGCGGTAGACCCGCTCGCCGTTCGCGGCGAACGGGTCGGGGACGAAGCGCTCGGCGGTCAGGCTTGGGCGGTCGAGATAGCCACGCGCCAGGCAGAGCCCGCCGAGGAACAGTTCGCCACTGTGCCCCAACGGCACCAGGTTGAGGCTGGCGTCGAGGACATAACTGCGGCGACGCCCGACCAGGCGGCCGATAGGCGCGTAGGCCGCGCCGCAGGTATCGCCTGGCGACGCGCTCCAGAGCAACGGTGTGACCACGGTTTCGGTCGGCCCGTAGCCGTTGAAGATGTATTGCGGGCGCAGGGCCTGCCAGGCCAGCTCGTATCCGGCTTGCGGTACGGCATCACCACCGAAGCAATAAATGCGCACCGGTGGCGGGTTGCCCACGCGCAGGGCATGCTCGGCCAGCTGTTGCAGATAGACCGGCGGGAACACGGCAATGGTCACGCCATGCCGGTGCATCTCGGCGTAGGCCTGCTCGGGCAGCCACAGGCTGTCGTCACGCACCAGCACACTGGCGCCGTTGATCAGCAGGTGCATCCAGGCCTCATGGGCGCCATCGAAGGCGAAGGACATGAAGTGCAACTCGCAATCCTGCGGGCCGGTTTCATAGCGTTCACCGTTGGCCAGAATGTGCGAGGCCAGAGGCCCGTGCGCCACTGCGACACCCTTGGGCATGCCGGTCGAACCCGAGGTGTAGATCACATAGGCAAGGTTGTGCTTTGACAGCGCCACCTCGGGCGCCGTGTCCGGGCCTTGTTGCCAGGCGGCCGGCAGGTCCACCGCCAGCGTCGGCAACCCGTGCGGGATTGGCAGCGTGCCCAGCACATCGCTCTGCGTCAGCACCAAGGCCGCAGCGCAGTCCTGCATCATGTAGCGCAGGCGGTCCTGCGGATAGGCGATGTCCAGCGGCACATACACGCCACCTGCCTTGAGCACCGCCATGAACGCCACCATGATGTCGGTGGAGCGGCGCATGGCGATGACCACCCTGACTTCCGGGCCGACGCCTTGCTCGATCAAGCGGTGCGCCAGGCGATTGGCCTGCGCATCGAGTTGGCGGTAGCTCAGGCGTTGATCGTCGAAGCGGATCGCGATGGCTTCGGGGGTGCGGGCAACCTGGTCTGCGAACAGTTGATGGACGAAACGGTCGTCCGGATGGTCGTCGCCAGTCTGGTCCCACCTTGCCAACAGTTGCTCACGCTCCTGGCTGCCCAGCATCGCCAGTTCGGCGACACGCTGATGGGGTTGACGCACGATGTCGGCCAGCAGGTTGCACCAATGCTGCGCCAGCGCCTCGATGCGCGGGCGGTCGAACAGCGACGTGGCGTAGACCAGCGAGGCCCCCAGCCCGTCGGCATGCTCGAAGGTATCAAGGGTCAGGTCGAACTGTGCGGTATAGCGCTCCCAGGCCATGCCTTGAACTTCCAGCCCGGGCAGGCTGCGCGCCTGCCCCCGCTGTTCGGTCTGGTGATTGTAGAGCGCCTGGAACAGCGGGCTGTGGCTCAGGCTCCGCTCAGGGTGCAGCGCCTCGACCAACTGCTCGAACGGCAGATCCTGATGAGCCTGGGCCGCCAGGGCCGTCTGACGCGTTTGCTCAAGCAGCTGGCTGAAGGTGGTGTGCAGGTCGAACTCGGCCTTGAGCACCTGGGTATTGACGAAGAAGCCGATCAGGCGCTCGGTTTCCAGGCGGTTACGGTTAGCGATCGGCACCCCGACGCGAATGTCGTCCTGCCCCGAATAGCGGTGCAACAGGGTCTGGAAGCTGGCCAACAGCAGCATGAACAGGCTGACGCCCTGCTGCTGGGCCAATGCCTTGAGCGCGTGCACGAGGTCGCGGTCCAGGTCGATGGCGAAACTGGCGCCGGCGAAGTCCTGGTTAGCCGGGCGCGGGCGATCGCCGGGCAGTTCGAGCACCGGCTGCCGGTCGCCCAGCTGGGCCTTCCAGTAGGCCAGCTGGCGCTCACGCTCACCGGCCTCCATCCACTGCCGCTGCCATACGGCGTAGTCGGCGTACTGGACAGGCAGCGCAGGCAACTGCGCCGCCTGCCCGTTGCGCAGCCCTTGGTACAATTGCACCAGTTCATCGACCATCACCGGCATCGACCAGCCATCGGAGACGATATGGTGCAAGGTCAGTACGAGGACGTGGTCATCCTCGGTCACGCGCAACAGTTTCACGCGCAACAACGGCCCGTGCTCCAAATCGAAGGGGCGTTGCGTCTCTGCCTCGACCAGGCGCTTGAGCAGCGCGGCCTGTTCGTCTCCCTCGCACGGTTCGACTCCTTCGCAGGCCAGGCTGAACGGCTGCGCCGGGTGGATCACCTGCAGGGCTTGGTCACCGGCCTGGCGGAAGGTGGTACGCAGGGTCTCGTGCCGCGCGATCAGCGCTTCGAAACTCAGGCGCAGTGCCTCGACATCCAGCTCGCCGCGCAGTCGCAAGACCGTGGCCATGTTGTAGGCGGTACTTTCAGGGGCCATCTGCCAGAAGAACCACTGCCGCTGCTGGGCATAAGACAAGGCCAACGGCTGCGTGCGGTCGACCGGCTGCAACGCCAGGGCAGGCGCGTGCGTGCCCTGCCCTGCCAAGGCGACGAAATCAGCCAGCACCGGGGCTTCGAAAAGCGTGCGCAGGGGTATTTCCAGGCCCAGGGCCTGGCGAATGCGCGAGGTGACCTGGGTAGCCAGCAACGAATGCCCGCCCAGTTCGAAGAAATGGTCGGTCAGGCCGATGCGTTCAACCTTGAGGACCTGAGCCCAGATGGCTGCAATCTGTTTTTCGCGTTCGCTGCGAGCGGGCACGTAGGCAGGCTGGTCGAGGCTCAGGTCGGGCCTTGGCAGCGCCTTGCGGTCCAGCTTGCCGTTCGGCGTCAGCGGCAATTGGCCGAGGAACATCAGGTGCGCCGGAACCATGTAGTCCGGCAATGCAGCCTTGAGGTGGCTTGACAGGTTTTCACGCAGCGCATCCTGCGGCTCAACACCGCCCTCGATCACCAGATAGGCGACCAGTTGCTTGCCGGTGGGCCCGTCGATGTCGATGACCTGTGCTTCACGCACCCTGGCATGCTCTTGCAGTCGCGCTTCGATCTCGCCCAGTTCGATGCGCAGGCCGCGAATCTTGACTTGATGGTCGATGCGACCGACATAGTCGAGAACACCCTCGACACGCGCGCTTGCCAGATCACCGGTACGGTACAGACGGCCGCCGCCGACCGGGTCGAACGGGTCGGGAATGAAACGCTCGGCGGTCAGCGCCGGGCGGTTGAAATAGCCACGGGCGAGGCAGCCGCGACCACCGATCAGCAGTTCGTTCACCCAACCGGCCGGGGCCAGGACAAGGCCATCGTCACAGACATAGGTCACCCTGCCGCCCACCGCCCGCCCGATCGGCACGATGGCCTTGCCGCCGGCACCCGGCTGCAAGCCTGCACAATCCTGAACAGTGGTTACCACGGTCGCTTCGGTAGGCCCATAGGTATTGAGCAGACGTGCCTGCTGTAATCCGCTGGCGTACCAGTCGCCAAGGCTTTCCATCGGCATGGCTTCACCGCCCACGTGCACCTGACGCAGCGACGCGCAGGCGCCGGCGGGCAGCTTTTCCGCCGCCAGCATGCGCCAGTAGGCGGTGGTCAGGTCCGCCACGGTGATGCCGTGGGTGACGATGGCCTGCTT
>JADHEF010000508.1_pt1 | contig 38976 bp, 33 predicted proteins | sample 8952391 | NCBI WGS metagenome assembly JADHEF01 (sample SAMN16124439, study PRJNA663245) | bioreactor sludge metagenome | isolation source: sludge (nitrite) | place: India:Bengaluru | collected 2019-02-28 | reverse complement strand
TCGAGGCCGGGCGCGAGCGGGTCGAGGGACGCCGTCACCTTCGCGTTCAGGAGGAAGTAGGACGCGACCCGGCCCGGCGGACCCGGGAAACGGAGGTTGCCGACGAACCGCTCGTCGACCCACTGCGCGTCGAGGGCCGCGCGCACGCGGCCAACCGTCGCGACCGCGCCGCCCGAGAGGGTCCATCGGGGGGTGAAGGGGACGTTCCCGGGAGTCGTGTGCGTGTACGCGGCACCGGCGTAGAGGCCGAGCGACGGGATCGGCTCGATGTTGAGCGTCAGCTCCGCGCCCCGGGAAAGATAGGCACCGGTGTTCGCCCAGCGCGGGGGCGCGGGCGGCGGCGGGACGAAGCGAAGCGCGTCCTGCACGTCGTCGTAGAAGAAGGTCACGTCGAGCCAGGCGTGCCCTCCGAGCTTCGGCGCGAGGCCGACCTCGTAGTGGTCGACGAGCTCCGGGTCGAGGCCCTTCCACTCCTCGCCGCGGCCGAAGCCCTCCATGAAGACGGCCGTCCAGATTCCCGGCAGGTTGAAGGCGCGCACCCACCGTGCGTGCGCCTCGCCGACGGGCGACGCGACGACGACTCCCGCCTGTGCCCCCCAGACGCCGCCGAACTCCCGGCTGTGGTTCCACCGGAGCCCCGCGGAAGGGGTCACCGTCACCGTTTCGCCGAACGTCCAGGCGAAGGCCGCATAGGGCGCCACGTTCCGGAAACGATGTTCGCCGAGAGGAACGTCTCCCGCGACTCGCGCTTCACGCGAGACCCCGCGCGCCGACTCGACGTCGAGGCCGGCCGTCAGCTCGCCGCGGCTCCCGACCGCGAAGGCGTCGCGCGCCTTCAGCCCGACGTTCTGCCAGTCGGTGAAGGTCCGGAAGGCCTCGGCGCCTGCGCCGTCCCACTGCAGCCAGTCGATCGCGCCGTCTTCGACGTACAGCTTCAGTGATCCCGTCCGGCCGCCGTGCGAGCGCGTCAGCGAAAGGACGCCCATCGCGTCGTCGGTCTCCCAGCGGGGCGTCACGCCGCGCGGCGCCCCACCCGCGATTCCGGGGTCGCCGGCACGCCCCTCCGTGAGGTCTCCCGTCAGCGAGAGGCCCCAGCCTCCGCCGAGGTCGTACGACGCGCGCGCGAAGAACGCCCGGGTCCTTCCGTCCGCTCCCTCGCGGTGGCCATCGCTCGCGCGCTGGCTCGCGACGGCGAAGAGCTCCAGGGGGCCGGTCCGGCCCGAGGCTTCGACGCTGAGGGTCGAGGTCGCGAAGGCGCCATACGCCGCCGTCGCCCTCCCCCCGAACCCCTCCTCCGCGCGGCGCTTCGTCACGAGGTCGATCGTGGCGAACGCCATGTTCCCGAAGAGGATGGGCTGCGCCCCCTTGTAGACGTCGATCCTCCCGGCCGCGTCGATCGGGAGCGCGTCGAGGAGGGGATGCGTCCAGACCCCGGCCGTCTTCACGACGCCGTCGACCGCGAACGAGAGCTCCGCGCCGGGGCGTCCCGCCCCCATGCCGCGCGCGAAAACGCCGCCGCCGTCCCCGCCGCCGTAGCTCCCGACGACGTTGTAGCGGGAGACCACGAGCCCCGGCACCCGGCGAAGCGCCGCCGCCGGGTCACCCGCATTGAGGTCCTCGATCTGCCGCGCGCCGACGCTCGTCACCGCCCCGGCGAGAGGCTCGCGCCGCACCTCCTCCACGACGGGTCGGGCCGTCACGGAGACCTGCGCGGCGACGGCCGGGACGGTCGGCACCTCTTCGGCCGCCCCAGCCCCCCTCGCGGGCGGGACGGTCTCCTCGGCGCCCGCGGCCGGGAGGAACAGGGCGAGGAGGGCACCGGCCAGGACCGCAGCCCGTCTCCCGGCCGACGGAGCTCCGCCGGCGCGTCGACAGAGCCCGGGACGGGACCGCCACGCACGCTCCGAGTTCATGGCCGCGATCTTACGGGTTCCGGAATCTCCCCCGGCGGATGCGCGTACCCCTCCGCTACGCCGGGACCTCGAAGCGGAACTCGGCCCAGCGCCCGGGCTCGGAGTCGGCGTCGATCCGGCCGCCGTGGAGAGCGACGATCCTGCGGCAGGTATAGAGGCCGACGCCCGAGCCGGGGCGGTCGGCGAGCTCCGGGTCCGGCAGCCGGGAGAAACGCCTGAAGAGGCGCGAGCGCTCCTCGGGCCGGAAGCCCGGCCCCTCGTTCCGGACGGCGACACGGAGGGAGTCCCCTTCGCGACGGGCGGAGAGGCGGACCTCCCCGGCTTCCCGCCCGTATTTCGCCGCGTTCCCGAGGAGGTTCACGAGGACGACGGTCATCAGCTCGGGGTCGAGGGAGACCGGGAGCGGGCCGGAGGGGAGCTCCCGCACGAGGCGGCCGCTCCGCTCCTCGAGAAGGGCACGGACGACGTCGAGGGCCGGCTCGACGACGTCGGCGACGAAGTCGCACGGGACGCGCCGGACGGCGAGGTCGTGCTGCTCGACGCGCGCGAGGTCGAGGTACTCCCTCACGAGGCGGTTGAGGTACGCCGCCTTCCGCACCATCCGCTCCACCGCGGCACGCGCCGCCTCGTCCACGCTCCCGGCGTAGCCGCCGAGAACGGTTTCACCGTCCATGACGAGGGAGGCGAGCGGCGCCTGGAGCTCGTGGCTGACGAAGCCGAGCATCTCGAGGTAGCCCGCATTCGCCTCGGCGAGGCGGTCGAGCAGCCACGCCTTCTCGACGGCCTGCGCGAGCCTCTCGCTCACCGCAAGGTGGAGGAACGCCTAGCGGGCATCGTAGGCCCGCGACCTCCGCGCGCTTCGGAAAAGGAAGCCGAAGACGCGCCCCTCGACCTCGAGCCGGGCCGTCAGGCTCGACCGGACCCCTTCCTCGACGAGGAGACGCGTCGAGCGGCTCCCGGGCCTCGCCGCGAGGTAGGCCGGGAGGTCGTCGAGGACCCGCGGTGCCTCCGACCCGAGGACCGGCCCGAGCGAGGTCGCCGCGAGCTCCTCGCCCCACCCAGCCCCGAGGAGGAGCGGCTCGTAGTCGGCGACGGCCTTTCGCGCCACGACGCGCTGCCCCTCCTCCTCGAGGAAGGCGACGCCGAGGCGGTCGCACGGGCAGACGTCGCGGGTCGCGCGGAAGAGGAATTCGAGGACCTCCTCGAGGCTCCGGCCAGCGGCGACCTTCCGGTTGACGAGGTCGAGGACCTTCGCCCCTCGCGGCGCGAGGGGCGGAAGCGGGACGTCTCCGCTGCGTCTCACCGACGGACCCTCCGGCGGAGCCCGCCGAGCGGGCTCCGCCGGACCGGGGTCGGGGTCGTTCGCCCGCGGGTCACGCGATGTACTTCCCGCGCGGTGTGTAGTGCGTGTGGAGGAGGTGGTGGCTCTTCTCGCCGCAGGGGCCGTCCGTCAGGAACTCCTCGTAGAGACGGATCACCGCGGGGTTCTCGTGCGCCTTGCGAATCTCGTAGCTCGCGTCCTCGGCGTAGATCGCCTTCGCGCGCGCCGCCCGGATCTCCGGCGAGGTCGGGATCGGCATCCCCCCGCCGCCGAGGCACCCTCCCGGGCAGGCCATGAACTCGATGAAGTGGCACTTCGAGAAGACCCCGCCCGCCTTGATGTCCGCAACGACCCGCTTCGCGTTCGCGGTGCCGTGGCAGACGGCGACCTTCAGGACCGCCCCCTCGAGCCACCTCCAGTCCGAGAACGGCAGGCCCTTGTTCATCTTCAGGAGGCCGGGGACCTCTCCGATCGCCGGGATCGGGAGCTCGACGTAGCGGACCCCCTCGAACCCGCGGACGGGAAGGACGTCTGCGTGGGCGAAGACGTCCTCGATCTTCAGGCCCGAGACGAGCTCGACGACCGTTCGGATCGCCGCCTCCATGACGCCGCCCGTCGCCCCGAAGATGACGCCCGACCCGGTCGCCGTGCCGAACGGGTCGTCGAAGCTCCCCTTCGGCATCTTCGGCAGGTCGACCCCCGCCTCGTGGAACATCTGCCCGAGCTCGCGCGTGACGAGGCCGTAGTCGACGTCCTTGAAGCCCGAGTCGGACATCTCCGGGCGGTTGCACTCGTACTTCTTCGCCGAGCAGGGCATGAGGGCGCAGGCGACGATCGAGGCCGGGTCGATCCCGGCGTTCTGCGCGTAGAACGTCTTGATGAGCGCGCCGAACATCTGCTGCGGGCTCTTGGCCGTCGAGAGGTTCGGGATCATCTCCGGGTAGAAGTGCTCGAGGTACTTCACCCATCCGGGCGAGCAGCTCGTGAATTGCGGCAGGGCCACGTCTTTCTTCTGGACGAGCGCTTCGTGGAGCCGGAGGAGGAGCTCCGTCCCCTCCTCGATGATCGTCAGGTCGGCCGTGAAGTTCGTGTCGAAGACGCGGTCGAACCCGATCGTCTTCATCGCCGTGTTCATCTCGAACGTGAGCGGCGTCCCGGGCGGGAGGCCGAAGCACTCGCCGATCGCGGCGCGCGGGGCGGGCGCCGTCTGGATGACGACGTGCTTCTTCGGGTCGTTGATGTCGATCCAGACGTCGTCCGTCGGGTCCATCGCGCCGAGGGCCGCCGTCGGGCAGCGGTTGATGCACTGGCCGCAGTTGATGCAGACGACGTCGCTCAGCGGCTTGTCGAGGAACGTCGCGATCCGCGTGCCGTCGCTCCGCCCCACGGCTTCGAGGACCCCGACCTCCTGCAGGTCGATGCAGGTCCTCACGCAGCGGCGGCAGAGGATGCACTTGTCCATGTCCCGCCTCACGGAGTAGGACGAATCGTCGACCTGGTGCCGGCGCGCCGCCTCGTGGCCGAACCGGAAGAAGTCGACGCCGTACTCCTTCGCGAGGGTCTGGAGCTCGCAGTTCAGGTTCCGGAAGCAGGTGTAGCACTCCCCGACGTGCTTGCTGAGCATCAGGTCGAGGATCCGCCGCCGGGCCTGCCGCACCTTGCGGGTGTGGGTCTGGACCCTGATCGGCGAGGTGATCGGGAAGGCGCAGGCGGCCTGGAGGGTCCGCTGGCCCTCGACCTCGACGACGCAGATACGGCAGACGCCCGCGACCTCGAGGTCGGGGTGGTGACAGAGCGTCGGGATCTTCAGCCCGAGGGCGCGGGCGGCGTCGAGGATCGTCGTTCCGAGCGGGACCTTCGTCTCGATCCCGTCGATCGTGACGGCGACGGTGCCGCCGATCGCTTCCGGGTCGGCGGAGACCGGGACGACGTGGCCGCGCTGGCTGACCGGCGCGCGGGAGATGGAGGCGGTGCGTTCGATGCGGCTCGACATCGGCTCTGCTCCTCAGGCGTTCCCGCCGGCCGTCCGGCCCATGATCTCCGGCCGGAAGTGCTCGACGATGGAGAGGAAGGCGTTCGGGCTCGACTGCCCGAGGCCGCACTTGGAGGAGAGCTGCATCACCTCACCGAGCTTCTGGAGCTCCTGGAGGTACGCCCAGGAGCAGCGCCCCTCGCGGAGCAGCCTCACCCCCTCGAGGAGCTTCACGTTCCCTTCGCGGCAGGGCGTGCACTGCCCGCACGACTCGTCGACGAAGAACTCGAGGAAGTTCTCGGCGACGTGGAGCATGTCGCGGAGGGGCCCGAAGACGATGATCGAGCCTCCCGTCGGGACCCCCTCGAAGGCGAGCGTCCTTCCGAACTCCGCGGCCGGCACGCACCGGCCCGAGGCGCCGCCGACCTGGGCGGCCTTGGCCCCGTCCCCGCCGACGGCGGCGAGGAGCTCGGCGATGGTGATTCCGAGCGGGAGCTCCCAGACGCCGGGCTCGCGGCAATCGCCCGAGACGCTGAAGAGCTTCGGCCCGGTCGAGACCTCCGTCCCCATCCCGCGGAACCATTCGGCCCCCTTCGCGAGGACCATCGCGGCGCAGGCAAACGTCTCCACATTGTTCACGATCGTCGGCTCCGAGAGGTAGCCGCAGTCGACCGGGAAGGGGGGCCGGTTGCGCGGCTCGCCCCGCTGCCCCTCGAGCGACTCGATGAGAGCGGTCTCCTCGCCGCAGACGTAGGCCCCCGACCCCATCCGGATCTCGACGTCGAAGGAGAGCGGGCTCCCGAGGATCGCCGTCCCGAGGAGCCCTTTCTCCCTCCTCCGCGCGAGGACCTTCTCGAGAGAGTCGCGCAGGTAGGCGTACTCGCCGCGGAGGTAGAGGATCCCGCGCGCGGCGCCGATCGCCCAGGCGGCGACCGTCATTCCCTCGAGGACGAGGTCGGGCGCCTCGGCGAGGATGACCCGGTCCTTGAACGTCCCCGGCTCCCCTTCGTCCGCGTTGCAGACGACCCACTTCGCGGGGGCGGTCGCCGCGGCGGCGAGATTCCACTTCACCCCCGTCGGGAAGCCGGCGCCGCCGCGGCCACGGAGCTTCGAGGCCGCGATCTCGGCGATGACCTCCGACCGCGAACGCGCGAGCGCGGCTTTCAGGCCCTGCTCCGGCACGGCGGCGGCGAACGTGACGAGGCCCTTCTTCACGGCGCTCATCAGTGCGCCCTCCCCTTCTGCCCCTGCACGGCGAGCGGGCCGAAACTCTTGCGGCACGCCTGGATCAGCTCGTGGACCGCCTCCGGCGTCACCGAGGTGAAGACCTGGTCGTTGATCAGGAGCGCCGGCCCCTGGTCGCACATCCCGAGGCAGTTCGCCCATTCGAGCGAGAAGTTGCCGTCGCGCGTCGTCTCGCCGAACCGGATGCCGAGGTCGTTCTCGAGCTGCCGCGCGACGCGGTCCTTCCCGGTCATGTCGCAGGAGACGGTGCGACAGAGACGGATGACGAAGCGGCCCCGGGCCGTCGTGTCGAGGAAGCTGTAGAAGCTGACGACGCTGTAGACCTCCACCGGGTGGATGTCGAGGCGATCGGCGACTTCCTGCATCGCGTACTCGGAGATCTCGTTGTAGCTCCGCTGGATCTCCTGGAGGACGGGGATCAGCGCGGCGCGCGTCGCCCCGTGCTTCTCCACCCAGGCCCCGATTTCATCGTGCAGCCGGAGCCGTTCCGTGACCAGCATGGCTCTCCTCCTTTCCGCCCGTGGCGGCGAGCAGGTCGGCCACCGTCTTCAGGAGGACGGCGGGCCGGACGGGCTTCTCGAGAAACGCGTCGACGGGGAGGACGTCCGGGTCGGCGCGGTAGCCGAGGCCGGTGACCTTCCCGATGCTCGTGAGCATCACGATCGGGGTCGTCCAGCCGGAGCGGCGGAGCTCCTGGGCCATCCGGATCCCGTCGTCGGGCTCGTCCATCATCACGTCGAGGATGAGGAGGTCGGGAGGCCAGTCCGAGACGGCCCTCATCCCGCCGCCCCGGCTGTAGGCGGCTGCTACGGTGTGCCCCTCTCTTTCGAGGAAGAGGCGGCAGGCTTCGACGATGTCCTTGTCGTCATCGACGATCAGGATCCTCGCCATCGTGACCTCCTTGTCCGAATCCCGGGATTCGACCTGTCGAAGAGAGGTTCACCGGGGACGGCTCCGTCGTCGCCCATGCCGGACCGTAGCGGCCGGGTCCCCGATTCATTGAACACCGAGCGTAGCACCGGTGCGGCCGACTGGTCACACGGAAGTCATTGGAAACAGGCCGCTTCCGGGACTGTATCTCGCCTTCGACCAGGACCTCGACAGCTCCGCGGTCGCGTCCTCAGCCGACGCGCCCGGACCCGGGCGACGCGGCCGGTTCCCCGGACGGGAGCCGGACCGTGAACGTCGTCCCCATGTCCGGCTCGCTCGCGACGTTCACCTCGCCGCCGGCGAGCTCGACGACCTTCCTCACGATCGAGAGCCCCAGACCGCTCCCGGGGATGTCGCGCGTCCTGTCGTTCCGAATTCGGACGAATTCCCCGAACAGCCTTCCGACCTCCTGCGCGGTCATACCGATCCCGGTGTCGGCGACGGCGATGCGAACGCCGCCGGCGACTTTCGCGAGCCTCACGTCGACCCGGCCTCCCTCGCGGTTGTACTTCACCGCGTTCGACAGGAGGTTGTTCAGGACGATCTCGAGCTCGCCCGGGTCGGCCACGAGCGGCGCCGCCTCGGGCGCGTCGACGAAGATCTCGATCCGACGCGCCGCGGCCGCCGGCCGAGCCGTCTCCACGGCCCGGAGGACGACGTCCCTCGCGTCGAGCTCGACCGGCTCCCGCTTCCTCTGCCCCGACTCGAGCCGGGTCAGGTCGAGGAGGTCGACGACGAGGCGGCGCATCCCGTCGAGCCGCACGCGGCTCCGTTCCAGGACCTCGCCGTACTGCGCCGAGCCCGGCGGGAGGAACCCTTCCCGCAGGACGTCGAGGTAGCCCTCGACCGCCGCGAGCGGCGACTTCAGCTCGTGGAAGAGGACGGAGAGGAGCTGGTACCGCGCCTGCCGCTTCTCTTCGGCGAGGCGCCGGGCCCTCCGCTGGAGGGCGAGGTAGGTCGCCGCGCGGCTCACCGTCGTCCGGAGCTCCGCCGGCGTGAAGGGCTTGGCGAGGAAGTCGTAGGCGCCGCGGCGTGTCGCCGTCACGGCCGTCTCGATCGTCGCGTAGGCCGTGATCATGACGACGATCGTCTCCGCGGTCGCCGCTCCGAGCCGTTCGAGGACGTCGAGCCCGGAGATACCCGGGAGCTTGTAGTCGAGGAGGAGGATGTCGGGCGCGCCCGCGGCGCAGGCCGCGAGCGCCTCCTCGCCGGACGCCGCCTGCGCGACCTCGAACGCCGTCTCCTCCGTCTCGTCGGGGAGCGTCGCCCGGTGCGGCTCGAGGACCCTCGACACCGCCAGCCGGATCCCGGGCTCGTCGTCGACGACGAGGACCTTCAGCGTGCCGCCCATCTCTCAGGCGCTCCGCGTCCCGCGCAGCGGGAGCCTCACGGTCAGGACCGTGCCCGTCGGCCCGGCGGCGGGGTCGGCGTTCGAGACGACGTCGATGTCTCCGCGATGCATCTTCACGATCCCGTAGCTCACCGGCAGCCCGAGCCCCGTCCCCTTCCCGATCGGCTTCGTCGTGAAGAAAGGCTCGAAGACCCGGGAGAGGTTCTCCTTCGAGATTCCCGTGCCGCCGTCGGTGACCGAGAGGACGAACGATCCGTTCACCGCCCGCGTCCTCACGATGACCGTTCCGCCCCGCGGCATCGCCTCGGCCGCGTTGCGGACGAGGTTCGCGACGACCTGGACGATCTGGTCGCGGTCGACCTCGACGACGAGCCCGGGGTCCTCGTGCTCGACCTCCACGGCGACGCCCTCGGGCAGGACGACCCCGCGGACGCTCTGCGCCACGAGGTCGTCGACGGTCACCTCCGAAAGCGAGACCTTGTTCTGTCGGGCGAAGTCGAGGAGCCCCGAGACGATCTTCTTGCAGCGGTCCGCTTCCGCGGCGACCGTTTCGAGGTCTCCCCGGAGCGCGGAGCCCTCCGGCACCCCTTCGAGAAGGAGGTGGGAGTAGAGGAGGACGACGCCGAGGGGGTTGTTCACCTCGTGGGCGATCCCCGCGGCGAGCTGGCCCATGCTCGCGAGCCGCTCGGAGTGCATGAGCGCCTGCTGGGCCGAGGCGAGCTGGTCGTGAGAGACCGCGATCTCGCGGACCGCGTTCCGAAGCTGGTCGATCGTGAAGGGAAGGCACATCTCCGACTCGGCGAGGCCGGAGTGGACCGCGGCCGCGTGCTCCCGGCAGGTGTCGTAGCCGCAGGCCCCGCAGTTCAGCTCGTCGGCCGCCGACTGCTTTCCCATCCGCGTCAGGATCTCCGCGACGTCCGCTCCGGTCGCCGTCGAGACCGTGACCGGGCGGGCGAAGAAGGAGCGTTCGAGGTCGAGGTCCGCGAACGTGCTCATCTCGGCCTCCCACTCCCCCTCGTCGAGCTCCCGAAGGCGCTCCCGCGCCGCCCGCGTCACGAGGGCCCGTCGCTTGTAGAGCGGGGCGGTCGACGTCATTCCCGAGCCCATCACGCAGCCGTTGCAGCAGAGGAGCTCGAGGAGGCGCGTCGCGCCGTCGAGGTCGCCCGACTCGAGCTCCTTGACGGCGTCGACGAAGGCGCTCCGCCCGTCCGCCGAGACGACCTCGCCGAGCGTCAGGTCCTCCGGAACGCCGGCCGCCTGGAGCATCCCGCGGCTCACGGGGAAGATCGCACCGCTCCCGGCCCGCGGCGGATCGAACTCCGCGGGCGCCGCGCCGGCGGGGTCGATCCCCTTCTGGCGCCACATCTCGCGGAGCTCCTCGAACGTGAGGACCTCGTCGACTCCGGGATCGGCGCCGGGCCAGCGGTCCTCGCCCTTCTTCGCGATGCAGGGACCGACGAAGACGATGCCGAGCTCCGGTCCGTGGAGGCGCCGCAGGACGCGCGCCGTCGCCACCATCGGCGAGACGACGGGCGCCAGGATCCCGACGAGGCTCGGGTGGTAGCGCTCGACGTAGCTCACGACGGCGGGACAGGTCGTCGCGACGTATCGCCGTCCGGGCTCGCCGAGGAGCTCGCGATAGCGGCGGGCGACGAGGTCGGCGCCGAACGCGACCTCCTGGACGAACGAGAAGCCGAGCGCGCGGACCGCGCCGACGAGCCGCGGAGCGGGGAGCTCCGGGAACTCGGCCGGAAAGCTCGGCGCGATGCAGGCGGCGACCGGCACGCGCGAGGCGAGGAGCTCCTCGACCTGGGCGATCGAGCGGACGGCCTGCTTCGCCCCCTGGCTGCAGACCCTCACGCAGTTGCCGCACGCGATGCAGCGCTCCGGGATCACCTCCGCCTGCCGCCCCGAGATCCGGATCGCCTTGGCCGGGCACTCGCGCACGCAGGCGAAGCAGACGCGGCAGCGCTCCTTGAGCGTCGTCACGAGGGCCGTCCGCCAGCCGGGGCTCACGCGCGCGCCTCGCGGGAGATCCCGAGCGCGCGGCGGACCGCTCCGAGGCGGCCCGTCGATTCGTCGTCCCGGACCCGGCCGGAGGCCTTCCGCAACCGTCGCCTCCCTGCGGCCCCGCCGGAGGCCGGCCCGCCGCAACGGGTCATGTTAGACCTTCGAGGCGCTCCCTCGCCATCCGCGGGCGCCGCCGGATCCTCCCGACGGCCCGGCGTCCGATCCGAGAGCGCGCTTGACCCCGGGCCGGTCGTTGTTAGACACTTCTAACAATGAAGGCCACACGGGAGGCTGCCACGGCCCCGATGAGCGAGCCGCTCGAGGACTACCTCGAGACGATCTACCTCCTCGTCCAGGAGCACGGCGCCGCGCGCGTGCGGGACATCGCCCGGACCCGCGGCGTAAAGGCCGCGACGGTCTCGATCGCCCTCGGAAAGCTCGGCCTCGCCGGCCTCGTGGACTACGCGCGCCGCGAGCACATCCGCCTCACCCCGAAGGGAGAGGAGTCCGCGCGTCGCGTCCTGAGCCGCCATCGCCTCCTGACCCGGTTCTTCGAGGAGATCCTCGGCATGTCGCCGCACGCCGCGAGCGAGCAGGCCTGCTCGCTCGAGCACGCCCTGACCGACGAGGCGACCGACCGCCTCGTCCGCTTCTTCGAGTTCCTCGGCTCACGTCCCGCCTCCGCCGGCGCCTTCGGACAGTGCCCATCCGGGGCGCGACCCGGAGACGACCACCCGTGCGGCGACGCCTCGCCCGACTGCGCCCGTTGCAGCGTCCCCGCGCAGGAGAGTGGGGCGAGCCTCGCCAGCCTCGCGCCCGGCCAGAGCGCCGTCGTCACCCGTGTCGCCGCGACGGGCGCCCTCCGCCAGCGCCTCCTCGACATGGGGCTCCTCCCCGAGACGAAGGTCGACGTGGAGCGAGCGGGCTCGGGCGGCCATCCGTTCCGGATCCGCTGCCAGGGCGCGCGCCTCTCCCTCCGCCGTTCCGAGGCCGATCGCGTCCTCGTCCGCGGCGCCTCGTGACCGCCTCCCCTTTTTTTGACCGGAGAGTTAGATGCCTCTAACACATGCTCCCGAACGCAGGACGGCCGGTCACCCCGGCCGCCGCCTCTCCGCTCCGCTCGCTCCTCGGCGCGTCCCGTCCCGGGACCGTTCGACCGGCCGGGACCGCCGCTGAGGGACCCGTCCGTGGACACGGTCCTCGCCGTCGCCATCGTCCTCGCCGCACTCGCCGGGATCGCCCGCTCCGTCTGGCGGCGGATCGCAAGACCCTCCGGAGCTTCCTGCGCCTCCGGTTGCGACGGGTGCGCCCTCGCGTCCCGGTGCGGCGCCGCGACCGCGTCCGGAGCGCCGCCGCGACCGGCCGCCGACCCCTCGTCTCCTTCCGACACGGGGATCGCCCGACCCTGACGCCGAGGGAGCCGCTGACTTGGACGGACCCTCCGGGACGCTCCGGCTCGCCGCGCTCGGGTTGTCGCTCACGACGGCGGCCCTTCCGCTGCTCGCTTCGGCGCCGGGCGAGGCTCCGGCGTCTCCGCCCGCGACGGCCGGCGCTCCGGGGCCTCCCGACGCGGACCGGCGGGAGAGCGAGGGGGGACTCGCTTCGCTCCTGCGGGGGCTTTCGCTTTCCGGCTTCTTCGACGTGACCGCCCGGGACCGCCGGAGCGAGGAGAACGTCTTCGCGATGGGGGACTTCGAGCTGGACCTCGCCCGGGAGCTCGGCAGGAACGTGCAGGTCGCGGCGGCTCTCGTCGTGAACGACGAAGGGACAGAGCTCGCGGTCGGCTTCATCGACGTTCACCTCCTCGGAGGGCTCGTCGCGCCGCGCGGCCGGCACCCCGTCGAGAAGGGGCTCCACGTCCAGCTCGGCCGCTTCGACGTCCCGTTCGGGAACGACTGGCAGCTCTTCGCCGCGAAAGACCGGGTCGAAGCGAGCGCACCCTTGACGACCGAGGAGCTGATGGACGGCGGCGAGAACGACGTCGGTCTTCGCCTCCTCGGCAACGACGGTACGTTCGGCTACACGCTCTATGCGCTGCGCGGCGCGGGGTCCGGCAACGCCTTCGGCGGCCGCTTCTCCGTCGCGCCGTTCGACGTCCCTTTCCGCTTCCCGCCCCGTGTCGGCCTCTTCGAGGCGGGCATCTCCCTCCTCCACGACGTCGACGGCGCCGGGCGGACGGAGCGAACCGCCGTCGCCCTCGACCTGCAGCTCCGCTCCGGCCCCGTCTCCCTCCGAGGCGAGTTCGTGAGGACCGACGAGCGCCCGGCCGCGGATCGCCCCGGGCGCTCGGTCCGCGGCGGCTGGCACCTGTCGGCGTCCGTCGAGGCGGGCGAGCCGGTCGGCGGTGTCGTCCTGACCCCGTACGCGCGCTACGACTCGGTCGACGCCGCGGACGACGAGGCGGACGCTGCGGGAAGGACGGCCCGGGTCACCGCCGGCGCGAACGCCGCCCTCCCCGGCCGATTTGCGCTCAAGGCCGAGTACCGACGCACGGTGGATGCTCCGCCGGCCGCCCGGGGCGCGGGCGGCCCCGCCCGGGACGCCTGGCTCGTCCAGGCCGTCGTTTCGTTCTGAAGGACATCGAGATGCCGCTCCTCCCGGCCGCCCGACTCACCCTGATCGCCCTGTCCCTCGCAGCCGCACCGTTCGCCGCGACGGCCCCGGCGGGGAACGGCGCTTCACTCCCGCCCCACCCGACCTGGCGACTCGACGCCTGCTCGAGGTGTCACGCGCCCTCCGAATCCGAGCTGCTCCAGGCGCAGCTCTCCCGCCCCTGCGCCTCCCACTGCGCGACGTGCCACGACGACCTCGAAACGCACCACCCGTGCGGCGTCCGAGCTCCGGGGGTGCGCGCGCCGCTCCTCCTGACGAAAGAGGGCACGATGACGTGCTCCACGTGTCACGACGTGACGGTGCCGCGGCAGCGAGAGACGGCCTGGACTTCGCGGAGCCTCGTCGACCGGCTCGCCCCGCGGAGGGGGCCGCACCCGACGAGACTCCTCGTGATGAAGAACGACCGCGGCCAGCTCTGCAGGAGCTGCCACTGACGCCGGGCGGCGACCCGGGGCGCGGCCGCGCCCCGGGTCGCGGAATCCGCTACCTGCGGCGCTGCTTCTCCTTCGGGGTGACGCAGGTCCCCGTCGCGCGGCAGACGACGACGGGGGGCTCGAGGATCTCGGCCGCGGAGTCGTTCACCTCGGGCGCCGAGCGGATCACCTTGCGCGCCTCGAAGGCCATCTTCCGGCTCGTGTTCCCGACGGCGGAGATCGTCCCCTCCGCCTCGATGTAGTCCCCCGCGTAGACCGGCGCGAGGAAGTCGACGGAGTCGTAGGCCCGGAACAGCCCCTCGTCGCCGTCCAGCCGGATCAGGAGCTCCGTCGCCACGTCTCCGAACAGGCCGAGCATCCGGGCCCCGTCGACGAGGTTCCCGCCGTAGTGAGCATCGTGGCTCGACATCCGGAGTCGGATGACGACCTTCAGGCCTTCCCCGGGTTTGCGCTCTTCGTTCAACTCGTGCACCTCGTTCGCGTACTCCGACCCGGCTCCGGCGGCTCAGCCCCGGAGGGCCGCGCGCGCGGCGTCGAGCCGCTGGTCGATCGTCTCACGCCTGCGGGGTGCGTCCGAGGCGCTCCCGGAGCCGGAGAGCGCTCCGGCGAAGTCCGAGAGCAAGCCGCGCATCTCCGAGAGCGCGGCCCGCGCCTCCTCCGTCGCCTTCTGCTCGCCTGCCGAGGATCCGCCTCCGCAGCGCCCCTCGGCCGAGGCGATCGCCGCCGAGGCCCGTTCCGACGCCGCCGAGAACGCCGCGGGGTCGTTCGGCGACCGAAGGAGGACGTCCGCGGCTTCCTGAGTGAGGCGGCTCGCCTCCTCCGCGGCGAAGAGACAGGCCTCTCCCGCGGCCGAGGGGGCGCCGACGCTCGTTCCCGCCGAAGACGTACGGATCGCCGAATCCTCCTTCGAGACCTTCCCCGTCTTCCAGAGCCAGAACGCGACGGCGGCGACGACGACGAGCCAGAAGAGGGAGCGACGGTTCATGACGACCTCCTCGCGACGGGCGCCGACCCGCTCCTCCTGGTGGCGGAGGCCATCCGGGTCAGGTCGGCTTCGGGCATCCGGGGCCTCCCGCCGCGCCGCGGTGCGCGGACGGCGGGAGGATAGCGCGGCACGAAGCCCTCCTCAGCCCCGGTTGACGGCCCAGTCGTCCGGCGGAAGCCCGAGCGCCTTCCGACGCTCCTTGTGGGTCGTCTCGAGCTTCTTCATCTCGTCGTCCGCGGCCTTCGCGGCGTCGGTGCGCTCCTTCAGCGCCTTCTCCGCGTCGCGCCGCTCGGATTCGGTCCTCGCCGTGTCGACGGCATACTTGAGATGGACCTCCTTCCGGGGATCGGTCGCTCGGAGAAGCTCGAACCAGCGGGTGCGCTCCTTCGCCGAGAGGTCGGTGTCCTCCTTCAGCTTCTTCTCGTCGGCCGCGAGGGCGTTCCCCGCGCCGGCGAGCGCCTTCGCGAGGAGGTCGAGAGTCGGCTGGACGCACTCCGAGGCCGTCCTCGTGACGGCGCAGAAGCGGTGCGGCGCGTCGCCCAGGAGCTTGTGGGTCGTGATCGGCTCGAACGCCTTCTGCATGTTCTCCCAGGCCTTCACCTCGGCGATGAAACCGGTCTCGGCGAGCGCCGCCCAGTGCGCGAGGAAGCCCGGGTACTGGCTGTCGACCTTCGGGAAGTCGGCGACGGCGTTCCGCCAACGCTTGAGGGCCGCCTTCTCCTTGAAGTACGGGTCGATCGAGGGCTTCGAGGCGTTCTCCGTCTTCGCGTAGGCGTACGCCGCGTTCGCGGCGCCGTAGGCCGCCTCGACGAGGGTTCTCTTGTCCCTCAGCGCCGCGTAGGCCGCCTTCGCCTTCTCGAGCTCCGGCCTGGGAATTCCGGGGCCGCCGTCGAGGGCGTACTTCTTCGCCGTCGTCCAGAGCGGGTCGACCTCCTCCACCGTCTTCCGGATCTCCTCGAGGCGCCCGGGGGCGTCGTCGGCCTCCTTCTGGAGCTCCCTCGCCCGCCTCGTTCGGAGGTACCGCCAGCTCACGAGGAGGGCGCCGTCGTCGAGGAGCATCCGAAGGAAGCCCCGGTTCTGCTTCTCCCACTCGTCCTGGTCGGAGGGCCTCTCCCCGGCGGCCTTGTACCTGCGCGACTCGTCCCACGCCGCGCCGGCCCGGGCCGCGAGGGACCGCCAGGTCTGCTCGTCCCCGTACTCGGGGCTGGACTTCGCGAGGACGTCGGCGAGCTTCGGCATCACGTCGGCGAGGACGTAGGTCGAGGACTTCCGGTGCGCGGAGAAGGTGGCCCCCGGCCCCTTCGGCTTGTAGTCCTTCGTCGGCTCCTCGTCCTTCTCCGTCGACCCGACCGGGGGCAGCTCCGGGACGAACGAATCCGGCACCTGCGCGGGGGCTTCGGCGCCTCCGAGGAGCAGGGCCAGGGCGAGGGCGGCGGCAAGGGCGCGGGAGGTCGGAACGTGCGAGCTCTTCATCTCGGCCTCCTCAGAACTGCGCGGCGAAGTCGTAGACGTACCAGCGCCCGCCGCCGCGGCGGATCAGCTCGTGCGGTTTCGGCGATCCGTACTGCCGCCCGCGCTCGTCCCAGGCCTTCGTCGTGACGGTCGCCCGCTCCACCGACGGCTCGCTGATCTTCTTCACCTGCGCTTTCTGCTCGTCGGTCAGGAAGAACGACTCGAGGTCGTTCCCGGCGTCGTACCCCTTCACCGTCGTCTTCTCGACCTTCTCGACCGTCGTGTGGACGTAGAAGTCGCGGAACCTCACCTGGTGCCAGTCCCAGTGGTACATCGCGAGGCTCCGCGCCCGCGGCCCCTCGAGACGCTTCGGGTCGATGCAGTCGAGGTAGAGCTTCAGGTTCTTCTCCTGGATCGCCGTCGCGAAAATCTCGACGAGGCGCTCGGGCGTTACGTCCGGGGGGACCGACCTCACGCTGTAGAGCGGCCCCTTGATCGCCTCCATCCGTTCCTCCCCGGCGAAGCGGCCGCCGAGCTCTGCGCTCCGGTCGGCGACGGCGAAGGCGAGCCCGTCGACCCAGATCGCCTCCGGGACGACGACCCAGCCCCAGAACGCGCCGCCGAGCCGCTTCTTCCCGGCCTCCGGGACGGTGAGCTCGGCGCCCTCGACCCGACCGGCGACCGAGAACGGCGTGCCCTCCGCGAGGCCGGCGTTCACGAGCCGCCGGTATCGCTTCAGCGCCTCGTAAGCACCGCGCCAGGCTGGCGTGTCGATCTGGACGTAGTAGAGACCCCGCGCGGGCGTCCCCCACGAGACGTACTCGCGGCCCAGGTCGACGAACTGGTTCGCCGGGTACTCGACCTTGTCGAGGACGACGTACTTCCCGGGCATCCCGGAGGCGCCGGCCTCCCGGATCCCCGGCGCGGGCAGCGGCTGCGCGAGGAGATTCCCGCCGGCGGAGGCCTTCGCTCTCCACGCCGCGATCTGCGCCGCGGCCTCCTTCGAGAAGAGCTCGACGATCTTCTTCTCCTGGTCGCGGTACCTGAGCATCGCCGGGGTGATCTCGATGAAGTCCCCCTTGCTTCCCATGAGCGCCGTCCGCGCCCGTGCGAAGAGCGCCTCGACGGCCGGGTCGTCGGGGTACCTCTCCTTCAGCTCCTTGATCCGTTTCAGGGCCTCGTTGTCCTCGTAGCCCGGCTTGAAGGCCGCGCCTCGAGCTCTCCGGGCGTGGTCCTCGAGCTTCTTCAGGTAGAACTCCGCCTTCGTCACGTCGTTCGGGGGCGCGTTCTGGGCGGATGCTCCCAGCGGGACGAGAAGCGCGAGGGCGAGGGCCGTGATCCCGAGGGGCCGTGCGAGCAGGCAGTGCATGCCGAACCTCCGGTTTGCCCGCGACGGGGTGCGGCCAGCCCGGGCGCTCTCCGCCGCGGATGGACAGGATCGAAGCGGACGATGATCTGCACGGGCGACGCCCCGGGTCAAGCACCGTCCAATCGGAGATTCGTTCTCAGGCAATGGGAAAGGCAATCGCGGGCGTACGGCGGGCGGCTCGCCGGCCCTCTCCGCGGCTTCGCCCGGTGATACCGTCGCTCGCCGTGGGGAGATCGACGGTCGCCACCCTCGTCCCGATCCCGCTCGTCGTGCTCCTCGCCGGCTCGTCCGGCGCCTGCGCCGACGGGCGGAGCGCCTCGGCCGAGCTCTCGGCGGGGATCGGAGAGGGCGGGGACGAGGGGGCGAAGATGCGCGTCGTGCGGAACGAGAAGGCGGTCGAAGTCGAGGCGGGAGAAGGGATCGATCTCGTCGTCACGCGGCCCGTCGGGATTCCTCAGGAGCTGCGGTTCACGTGGCCCCCGGCGCCGTCCGTCGAAGGCGATTCCGTCCGGTTCGTCCGCTTGCGGATCGAGGAGCCTTCGCCCGAGGACGACGGCGGCGTGACGACCTTCCACTACGAGCTCGAGGCCGTGCGGCCCGGGGCCGCGCGCGTCACGCTCGCGCCGAAACCCGCGGGCCGCGAATCGGCGCAGCCCCCCGTCGTCCTCGACGTGACCGTTCGGGGCGCCGCGCCGCGCTGACGGCCCGCGACCGCCTATCCGAAGAGCGCCTCGACCGCCTCCATCGTCGGCTCGACCGGCGCGGGCACGCGGACCCTCCGCGAGGCCGCCGGGACGTCCTTCAGGCCCGTGCCGGTGACGAGGAGGACGACGCGCTCCTCGCGCGAGACCTTCTCCTCGGCGAGAGCGAGCTCCAGGCCCGCGAGGGCGATCGCCGCGGCCGGCTCGGCGAAGACGCCGGTCGCGGCGGCGAGCCGCGGAATCGCGTCGAGGATCGCCTCCTCGGAGACGAGGACGCCGCAGCCGCCCGAGGCGCGGACGTCCTTCAGGGCCATCACGGCGTTCCGCGGCGCGGCGACCGTCAGGCTGTCGGCAACGCTCCCCGCTTCGGGCTCGGGAGTGATCTCCGCCGCGCCCGAACGCAGCGCCCGCGCAATGGCGCCGGAGCGCTCGGGCTGGACGGCGACGAGGCGCGGAACGCGCGGCAGGAGGCCGCAGCGGACGAGGTCGGAGAAGCCTTTGGCGACGCCCGCGATGATGACGCCGTCGCCCGTCGGAACGACGACGACGTCCGGCGCCTCGGGCGCGAGGTCTCGCGCGATCTCGAGGGAAGCCGTCTTCTTCCCTTCGACCGTGAACGGGTTCAGCGCCGTGTTGCGGTTGTACCAGCCGAAGCGCGCGCACGCCGCGAGCGAGAGCTCGAAGGCCTGGTCGTAGGTCCCCGCGACCGGGACGAGCCGCGCGCCGTAGCTCGCCATCTGGACGAGCTTCGCGGGCGGCGCCGAGGCCGGGACGAAGACGACCGTCTTCACCCCGGCGGCCGCGCCGGCCGCCGCGAGCGCCGTCGCGGCGTTCCCGGTCGAGGCCGCGGCGACGGTCTCGTAGCCGTACTCGATCGCCTTCGCGACGACGAGCGCCGAGGCGCGGTCCTTCGTCGAGCCCGAGGGGTTCCGCGTGTCGTCCTTCAGGAAGAGGCGCGGCATCCGGAGCGCTTCGCGCAGGCGCGGCACCGGGAGGAGCGGCGTGCCGCCCACGGCGAAGGAGAGGAACGACTCCGGGCCCCGGACGGGGAGGAACGGGGCGAGCCCCTCGGGCGAGGCGAGTGGAGCTTCCGGCCAGCGGCGCGGGAGAGCGCCCTCGGCGAGCTCGACGCGAAGGACGCCCCGTGTGAAGGCGCCCGGGGCCTGGAGGCGTGCGCAGGCCGGGCAGACGTAGAGCGAGCGGCCCTCGCCGTAGCAGGCGCCGCACTCGTTGCAGAGGAACGTGAAGTCGGTCACGACCGGGCATCGTAACGCGGTCCGAGCGTCGACAGCCCCTCCGCCCGGCGTAGAATTGCTCTTTGGCAGACCGTCCGCCCTTTTTGCACGTCTGGGTCCGAGGAGGCCGTGATGGGTCGAATCGTCCAGTCCGTCGCGATGTCGTACGTCCGCGGCTGTCTCGTCGGCGGCGTCGTGACGATCTACGTCTTCGCGATCTTCATCGGGTTCTTCCTGCTCCCGCTCGGGAGGATGCATCGCACGCCGGGCTCCGATCCGAAGGAGATCTTCCTGCCGATCGGGATCGGGGCCTTCTTCCTGATGGTCCTGCCGGCGATCCTCGCGTACTTCGGAGCGCGCGCGCGCAACACGGCGTTCGACAGGATGTTCGGCTCCCTCGGCCTCGCCGGCTTCCCCTACGCGGTCCAGTACCGCCGGTACGAGGGGACGTACGGCGGTCGCCGCTTCCAGGGCTTCTTCTCGCGCGGCCCCCGGTTCGCCCTCGAGGCCGACGTGGCCGTCCGGACGAGGTTCGGCATCACGGCCGGCTCGGGCGACACGCGGCTCCTCGCGGCGCTGGCGGGCAAGCCCCCCATCCGCTTCGCCGTTCCCGCCTTCGAGGGCCTCGACGTCTTCGGCGAGGAGGAGGCGTGGGTGCGCCGCGTCCTTTCCGAGCCGGGGGTCCCGGCGCTCCTCGGAAGGCTCCTGAGGTTCCAGGGGCCGTTCGCCCGCCGGCAGCTCGTCCTGCGCCCCGGGGCGCTCAACGTCACGTTCCACCTGTCGACCGCCTTCATGAACTGGATCCCCTCGACGGCGCAGATCAGGGACTGGGCCGATGCGCTCGTGACTCTGGCGGAGATCGTCGAGCGCGTCCCTCCGCCGGAGGTCGCGATCGCACCGACCCGTCTCGAGCAGCAGGTCGACTCGGTGAGGCGCATGGGCTTCGCCGTCAATCCCGGCGCGCTCGCCCTCGGCGCGATGCTCGTCACGACCCTCGCGATCGCCGCGATCGCGGGGATCATCGTCGCGGCCCAGAAGTCGTGCCGGCCGAGCCGGGGCCCCGGGAGCGTCGCCGAGGCGCGCGAGGTGCTCCATCACGTCTACGCCACGGCGCAGAACCTCCAGGTGGCCGAGCTGCCGGCCGCGAGCATGCTCGACCTCTTCGGAATCCGCGGGCATCTCGGCGCCGTCGAGGCCGAGGACGACAAGGACCTTCGTGCCGTCGCGAAGGTCCCGAAGGGGGCGCGGATCGTCGTCGCCAAGAGCCCGGGCACGGGGGCTGCGCGCGAGGTCGAGTGGCTCTTCGACCCGCCGCTCTCCGCGAACGTGTCCGTGGTCGAGCAGCAGCTCGGGAAGCTCGAGCTCTCCCCGGCTCCCGGCGAGCCGACGGCCGTCCTCGGGCTCGCGACGCCGAGGAAGGCCGACGGGGCGCGGTGGCCGGTCCGGGTCCGGGTGCGCTTCGAGGGGAAGGCGGGCGGGCCGATCACGAGGATCGCCGCCTACCGCGACGGCCCGGCCGCCCCGGCTCAGGCCCCGTCGACAGGCGAGGCGGCCGGGCCGTCCGCGTCGACGCCGTCCGCCGCCCCCGGACCTGCGGCCGCCCCGCCGGCGCCGGCCACTTCCGGGATGCTCCCGATGTGCCCCTCCCTGTTCCTGAACGTCGGCGAGATGGCGATCGGAGAGTCGCGGTCCTGCGTCTGCACGAGGGACACCGGAATCGGCATCCGCGGAAACGGCCGCTACGACCCGTCCTCGTCCCTCTGCGAGGCCGCCCGTCACGCCGGGGCGCTGACCCGCCCCGGCGACGTCGTGACGTTCTGGCGGCAGCCCGACTGTCCACGCCTCTGGGGCTCCGCCGCGAACGGCGTCGTCTCGGGCAACTTCGCCTCGCCGACGGCGACCTTCTCCTTCACCGCCGAGCCGCCCCCCTGCCCTCCCCCGTCGAGCACGGCCGCAGACCTGGCGCCCTGTCCGGGGCTCTTCAGCAAGGAGCTGGAGGCGATGCCCGACGGCTCGAGCTTCGACTGCACCTGCACGTACGACAAGTACGGGAAGGGCTCCCTCTGGGGAACGCGCGTCTATTTCCTCGGCTCGAACGTCTGCGACGCGGCCCAGCACGCGGGGGTGGTCGACCGGAAAGGGAGCGCGGTCACCGTCTTCCTCGGCGGTCCGTGCGACCGCTTCCGGGGCACGAGGTCGTACGGAAAAGTGTCCGAGAGCCGGCGAAAGCCGGGCCGGAGCATGGCGTTCCAGCAGCCGTACCCGGACTGTCCGGGTCCGACCGACCCGTGGTGACGGCTCGCCGGGTCGAGGGTCCGCTCAAAGAGGCGCGGAGGCCTTCCTCGGCCGCAGGACGAGCGCCGCGACGACGGCCGGCAGCGCCATGAGCCACTGGACCGCGGGGACTCCGACCGAGGCGAGGAGGAGGACGAAGTCCTTCCTCAGCGCCGCGTCGACGTAGAAGACCGCTCCGAAGAGGTCGGCCACGAGGGCGAGGGCGGCGACGACGGCTGCGCCGGCCCTGGTCCTCGAGAGGCGGACCGCGAGGAGGAAGGCCGCGAAGGGGCTCGCCATGAGGAGCGCCGCGAGAGCGAGGACGCTGAAGCCCTGGAGGTCTTCGCTCCCCCAGGCCCCGAAGCCGGGGAAGGCGAGGAGCGAGACGGGCCCCACGAGCGCGCCGACGGCGGAGATCACGTAGGCGACGGTCCGGATGGGGGTCCGCTCACGGACGCTGCCGCCGGCCTCCGGTCCCCCGGCTCCGGGCGCGACCGCGCTCACGGGAGCACCTCTTCCACCGCGGCGGCCCCGACGAGCGCGATGGGAGCGAGGAGGAGGGCAAACGGGGCTGTGCTCAAGCGGGACCTCCTTCGGATCCGGCCGGCGTTCCTTCGAACGTTACACCCCAGGTCGGCGGCGCGCGGACAACGAGGCCCCCCGGCGTCCGGATTCTGCCGTTGGCCAATTCGCGCGGACGGGGAGTACTCTAGGCGATGCGAATTCGGTCGGGGGGCACGGGCGCGAACGCCGCCGTAGTCACGGCGAGCAGGGGGACCCGATCGGATGGGAGGACACGTGAAGACGACTCCCGCCGTGGGACTCCTCGTCGCCCTGTCGATCGCGGCCGTGATCGGAGGGGTCGTCTGGGCCGCGATCCGGGGCCAGGGGAGGGATTGGGAGGTCGCCGCGGAGATCGACCGGGGCGTGATGGCCGACTACGCCCGCCTCGTCGGGGAGGGGCGCTTCGCCGAGGCGTGGGAGAAGTGCCTCACCGCGAGCTACCGGGAGGAGGTCCCGCGGGAGAAGTTCGTCGCGGCGCACGAGAAGCGGCGCACCGGCACGGGCGCCCTGGTCGGCTGCCGGCTCCTCCGCGCGGACCTCACCCGCAACCTCTTCTCGAAGACGCGCGAGCTCCACCTCCTCTACGAGCTGACCTACCCCGGCCGCGTCGAGCGGGAGTACGCGAAGGTGAACGACGCCGACGGCAGCTGGCGGATCGAGGGGACCTACCACCTCAACGCCGGAGAGACCTACGACTTCCTGCTCTGGTGAGACGACACCGAAGGAGGCCTCGATGAAGCCCTCGTGCGCCCTGCTCCTCCTCGCGCTCCTCGCCGCCGGTCCCGCGGGGGCCGAGACGCCCGACGACCGCGGGTTCGACCCGACCGGCGTCTGGTACGGCCAGCACGGACCGCTCGCGCTCATGAGGGCCGGCGACACGCTCACCTTCTCGTACTCGGGCGTCTTCGGCGCGACGGCGCACATGTGCGACGGGATCGGCGTCGCCGGCTTCGTCGGCGACGGGAGGTGGGAGTACGTCGACGCGGAAGGGACCGTCTCGTTCACGACGAAGGACGGGAAGGTGACGATGGAGACGACGAAGGGGATCGCCTCCTTCTGCGGCGCGAACTGGCCGGGCGACACTTTCGTCAAGGACGGCTGGAAGCCCGCCTTCAACTGCACCGTGATCGCGCCGAAGGCCCGTTTCCTGACCGCGGCGCCGTCGCCCGAGCCGCGCAAGGGGTACGTCGTGAAGGGGAACGTCGTCGAGGCCGTCGGCCTCGTGAACGAGGGGACGCCGGGGTGGCTCCTCGTGCGGTACGTCGGAAAGAGCCAGACCACGGCCGGCCTCCTCGAGCGCGACGCGCTCGAGTGCCGGGAAGAGTAGGCGCCCGGAGGAACGGTCCTGCCGGGAAACGGAGGCGGGACGGACTCCGTCCCGCGAAGGAGGCTCCCATGAATGCCACGTTCGTTCCCCTCGCCCTCGTCCTCGCGCTCGCGCCCCTCTCCGGGTCCGCCGCCGACTGCCCGAAGGCGACCGCCGTCGAGAAGCTGTCGAAGAACGTGGCCTACAAGCCCGTCGCCCCGTTCGACCTCAAGGCCCTGACGAAGGCGAAGGCGACCAAGAGCGCCTTCGGGCTGACGGTCTTCGTCACGAACGTCGACTTCGACGTGAAGGCGGCCGCGGCGCGCCTGGACACGTCCCCGGTGAAGGGGAAGGGACAGGTCTCCCTCGCGATCACGTTCATGAACGCGTCGAAGCCCGTCGTCGCGGGCGAGTACGCGGTGCGGGCGAACGTCTGGGACCCGATGAACGTCCGCGGGGACCTCGGCTTCGGAAAGGACGACGGGACGCCCGTCGTCTACGGCCTCGGGCTGAAATCCGGCAAGGCCACTCTCGTCGAGGTGACCGACGCACGCGTCTGCGGGACCTTCGACGTCGTCGGACGGGACGGGCCGTTCAAGGGCTCGTTCGTCGCGACGATCGTGAAGTGACGCCGCGAAGAGCGGCCGATCGCAAGAGGAGGGAACAGATGCCGAACCGACTCGCGCCCGTGCTCGTCGCGTCCCTCGCGGCTTTCGCCGCCGGCACGCTGCCGGCTGGAGCCCTCTCACCCGCGCCGATCGAGCTGCACGGTCTCAAGGCGACTCCCCCGGTCTCCTTCTCCCTTCCGGAGAGCGCCGGCCTCGACGCCGTCCGCGTCGTTCACCCGGCCGACGCGAAGGCCGGGGGCGAGAAGCTGAGCCTCCTCGCCGTCGCGTTCCCGAAGGACTCGGGCATGACCGACGCGGAGCTTCTGGAGTACGTGAAGACGACGTTCCTCGCGACCTCGGCCTCCGGCACGCCCGTGGAGCGGACGCTCCTCGGGAGGAAGGTGACCGGGCAGGCGCTCGAGAAGAAGATTCCGGCGCCGTCGCTCGCCCAGGTCTACGTCGCGACGAAGAAGTCGGGCGACAAGGTCGTCCTCGCGATCGTCTTCACGCCCGGATTCGCGAACGATGCCGAAGCGGCGATCGCCGCGATCACGGCCTCCCTGAAGGAGTAGGAGCCTCATCTCGCGGAACGAGCCCGGGTACCCCGTCCGGGACGCGGGCGCACGGGCCGACCTCGTACTCAAGGAGGAGTCCCCGATGTCAAGACGTCACGCCACCGTCTCCGCCGCCACGATCGCGCTTCTCGTGCTGGGACCGCTCGCCTGCCGGAAAGCCGAGGCCCCGGCGGGCGATCCTCCGCCCACCGCTGCCGTCGCCGCGGCAGCGCCGGCTCCCGCCGATCCGTCCTGCAAGGAGGGCTCTCAGCGGCCGTATCCCGACGGGAGGCTCAAGGAGTGCCTCCTCGCGGCGGACTGGGTCTACGGGCCGTACACCTGCCGGGTGAACTGGAGCGTCGTCCTCCACCCGGACGGCAAGCTCAAGGAGTGCAAGATCGCCGGGACGGCGACGTTCGACGGGCTCGTCGTGAAGGAGTCCCTCGCCCTCTACGAGGACGGGACGTTCAAGCGCGGCGTCGTCGCGGCGGCGAAGACCTTCGGCGACGTGGAGGCTCGCGAGGGGGACTGGGTCACCCTCTCCCCCGGCGGGGCGCTGAACCGGCTCGAGCTCCTCGGTGGCCCGCGGACGATCCAGGGTTATCCGTGCAAGGGAAGCGAGAACTACTTCCACGAGAACGGAAAGCTGAGGAAGTGCACGCTCGGCGAGGTCTTCAGGCAGGGCGAAAAGGAGCTCCCCGCGGGGACTCTCCTTTGCTTCGACGAGAGCGGTCAGCCCACCGAGCCCTGCACGCTGATGACGCCGTAGGACGCCGGCCGGCCTCGAAGGCCGTGGGACGGCCGCTCAGACGGACCGGGCGGCGATGCGCTTCCCGAGCCTCGCGACCGCGAGGAGGGCGAGGCCGTAGATCACGAACGACGCGAAGAGGGCGGCCGGTCCGCCTCTGGGGAGGTCGTGGCCGAGGAGCCGGATCGCCGCGGCCGCGAGGACGGTCCACGCGAGCCAGCCGGTCTCCTCTGCACCCGAGCGGGCGCGAAGGGCGGCGAGGACCACGGCGGCCGCCGCGAGGACGGCCGTCCCGACGGGTGCGGACGCTGCCGGGTGCAGGACGGTTCGAAGCGCCGAGACGGCCGTGGCCCCCGCGCAGAAGGCCATGACCAGGACGAGGAGGGTCCTGGGGAGGGACGCCCCCGGGGAGACGTCCGGCCTCGAGTCGCCGCCGAGGGCCGTCCACCACGCGAAGGCAGCCGACACGGCGACCGCTGCCGCCGCGGGGCCCGGGAACGCCGGCGCTCCGTCCGGCGTGTAGCGGAAGGCCGAGACCGCCGCGGCCAGCAGGCCCGACGGGACCGCCGCGGCCGCCAGGTACGCGGCGCCGTGCGCCGCGAGCGACAGCCGGCCGAAACGCCTGCCGAGGAGCGACGCCGCGAGGCCGAACGCCGTCCACACGAGCGCGAGGGCGCTCCCGTCGGCGAGGAGCGCGCCGCCGGTGAGCGCCAGGACGAGAGCGAGCGTCGCGAAGAAGACGAAGTTCCGCCCTCCGGACGCCTCCCGGGAGACGAAGCCGAACGCCGCCCCGTAGGCGAGGCCCGACAGGGCGAGGGCCGCCACCCCGAGGCCCTCCTCGCCCGTACCCGCGGCATGGGCGAGGCGGACGGCGCCGCCGTAGCCGACGACGAGGACGGCCAGCGTCTGCACGACCTCGAAGACGTTCACGACGCGTCGACGGGCGAGCGTTCGCGCCGCGAAGCTCCCCGCGTAGACGACGAAGAGGAGGAGCGCGACGGCGACTCCTCTCGCGGCGGACAGCCCCGCGTACGCTTCCGGGGGCCCGCCCGCGCGCCCCGCGAGGGAGACGAGCGCCAGTACGGCGAGGTCCGCCGCCAGGGCGGCCGGCCACCGGAGGCCGTGCCAGCGCCGTCCGTACGTCGTCCAGAGCGTCCCGGCCCCGACGCCGACGAGGACGAGCGTGAAGAGCTCGATCCGCGTCGTCGCGAGGAGAAGCCCCCACGCGATGCCGACGGTCCCGACCGTCGCGGCCCAGGCGACGCCCGCGAGGTCGCGCCTCCAGGCGACGGTGAAGACCGTCACCCCGCTCGCGACGAGGAGGGCCGCGGCGAGCCCGGGCGAGAGGACGGTCATCCGGACCGTCGCCTCCCAGAGCAGCGGGAGCGCGACGCCGAGCGCGAGGAGCCCGTGCAGCGTGGCATCCGACCGCATCGCGATCCGCCCGCTCCGGTCGGCGGCGAAGGCCCACGCCCCCGCGTAGGCGAGCCCGAGGAAGACGCCGCCGAGCTGCGGAAGCGTGCCCGCTTCCGTCAGCGCGCGGACGAGGTAGGCGCCCCCGACCCCCAGGAATGCGCGCCCCGCGAGGACGAGCGGGGCCGAGCCGGCGCGGCCGGCCCCGCGACCGTCCTCTCCGGCCCCGGCCTCCTCTCCGGACGCCGACTCGGCCTCGGGCCCGGCGAGACCGCTCACCGTTCCGCGCTCCAGCCCCGCGAGGCGGCTCTCGAGCGCCTCGACCGCGGCGGCGAGCGCCGTGACGCGCTCCTCCAGGAGCTCGACGCGGTCCGTCAACGCAGGGCCTCCTCTCCCTCCGCTCCTCAGGCCGGGCGAGAGTCCGCCTCCGGCTCGTGCCAGGGCGGAAGCGTCTTCACGAGGACCGCCAGGATCACGAACGGCAGGATCATCAGGAGGATGGCCGGCAGGAGCCCCTCCCTCGTCGCGAAGTCCATCTTGTACGTCGTGTAGCCGAGGAAGCTCTTCGAGAAGAGCTGGCCTCCGATGACGACGTTCCACCGCATCGCGAGGATTCCGACGAGCGTGAGTCCCGCCGAGACGGCGTAGATCCCCCTCCGCGCCCGCTCCGAGAGCTTCGCGACCTGGGTCACGGCGAGGAGGAGGATCGGGACGAGGCCCCCGATCACGATCTGCAGGAGGATCTGCGACACGAACAGCTTCGTCCTCACCATGAAGTCGAGGCTCTTGAACGACTCGTCCGCCTCGTACATCCGGTGGAGGAGGTCGATCCCCTCCAGCGTGAAATCGACGATGTAGGCGTAGAAGAGGTACTTCGCGATCGTGTCGACGCATCGCATGTCGACGGCGACGCGCTTCACCACGCACGTCGCCAGGTACATGAGGAGGACGAGGGCGATTCCCGAGACGATCGCCGAGAAGAGGAAGACGATCGGCATCAGGGGCGTCGACCACCACGGGTTCGCCTTGATCGACCCGAAGATGAACCCGACGTAACCGTGGAGAAGGAACGCCGACGGGATGCCGACGATCGTGAGGACGTCGCCGATCCGATCGTCGAGACGCCGCGACTCGTCGCTCACGTCGTCGCTCCAGAGGGCCATCGCGCGGTAGAGGAGACGCCTGATTCCCGTCGACTCCCGCGCCGTCCTCACGATGTCGGCCCGGTAGTCGAGCCAGATCTCGAGGACGAGGACGGCCATGAGGTACCAGAGGTAGACGAAGCCGAACATCGCCATCGCCGAGGAGGTGTGCGGCGTCAGGTACATCGAGAACGACCGCTCGGGGTGGCCGAGGTGGAGCTGCAGCGGGAGCGGGGCGACGATCAGAAACGCCAGCGCCGTCAGGAGGGCGAGGCGGTACGTGGGCTTCACGGCCTCGACCTTGAACACCCGCTCGAGCGAAGCGAGGATGAAGGCTCCGGCGACGAGGCCGGTGATGTACGGGTAGAGGACGACGAGGACGCTCCACTGGAGCTCGACCTCGTTCGGGTACATGAACCCCTCGACCAGGCTCGTCAGGTCTCCGTGCACACGCCCTCCCTCACCGCACCGACCCGTCGAGACCCGAGTACCAGACCTTCGAGGCCGTCGCCATCTGGGGCTTGAGCACCTGGACCTTGTTCGTCCGCAGGAACTCGTGGATCGGGTCCTTCGGGTCCTTCAGGTCGCCCAGCTGGTGCGAACCGGTGGGGCACGTCTCGCAGCACGCCGTCGTGAGCCCCTTCGTGATCCGGTGATAGCAGAGCGTGCACTTGTCGACCGTGTTCGTCCGGGGGTCGATGAACCGGCAGCCGTACGGACAGGCCTGGACGCAGTAGCGGCAGCCGAGGCAGTAGCTCTTGTCGACGAGGACGACGCCGTCGGGGCTGTCGAACGTCGCTCCGACCGGGCAGACCTGCGTACACGGGGAGTGGGCGCAGTGGTTGCACAGCTTCGGGACGAAGAAGCTCTTCGCACCGTCCCCGGCCCGGTACTTCTCGGGGAACCCGTCGTACCCGCCGTTGGGCGAGTCGACCTCGGGGTGCTCGGAAACCCCGTTCGGAACGTGGTAGCGCTCCACCCAGGTCCTGAAGTAGTGCGACTCGAGCGGCACGTCGTTCTCGGTCTTGCAGGCCCTCACGCAGTTCCCGCAGCCGATGCACTTCTCGATGTCGATCACCATCGCCCACCAGTGGTCGACGAGGCGATAGCTCGGGGCTTCCTCGGGGCTTCCCGCTTCCAGGAACTCCCACGCCGCGGCCGCGGCGGGCGTGAGGACGAGGAGCTTCCCGAGGCCCGAGAGGAACTCCCTGCGATCGGTGGTCATGGCGTCACCGGTTCCTTGTCGGGGGCGTGGGGGTCGTGGCACCCGCTGCAGGTCCCGCTGCCGTCGCCGTGCTCCTTCGGGTCGACCTGCTTCCACTCTGCGGGCCTGCTGACGCTCTCCCCGTGGCAGACGAGGCAGAGCTTTCCGGAATCGGGCCTCACCGGCTTCGCGTCGGTCTCGCCAGCGGCGTGCGCACCGAGCGCGCCGTGGCAGGCCTCGCAGCCGACGCCGGAGTGAGGCCCCGACTTCAGCCGTTCCGGCTCGGCTTCGTGGCACTCGGCGCAGGCCTGCCGTCCCGCGTGGACGAGCTTCTGCGCGCGGTTGTCGGCGAGGGCGCCCGTGCGGAAGTGCCCCAGCTCCCCGAAGCCCGCGGGAACGAAGGCCCACCGGGCGACGAAGAAGAGGGCGAAGCCCCCTCCGAAGAGTCCCGCCATCCGGAACAGGTGCGTCCCAGGGCGCGCACGTCCACTCACGATCGGCAATCCCCCCGTTCCGCGCTATCGGTCCCAATCTGGTCCGGATGGTTACCGCCGCCCTGAGCCAAACGCCTCATTCGAGGTGATGGAGCTGACCCATTCGGCCGGCGCCCCGCCGCCTCCGCGCCCGACGGAGCTCTGGGGCGCCCCCGCCCTCGCGCCTGAGCCGAGCATCCGGCTCTCGCAGGCCCGGATCGAGCCCGTCGACGTCTCGGGGGACCGCTCCCCTGCCGTCGGGCCGTCGCCCGAGAGCGCGTAAACGCGTCTTCGGAGATCGCGTCTCATCGACTACGATCTGCTCGGGAATCGGCCCCGCACGGACTCCTCGAGAAGGGAACCTCGATGCACGAACGAGCTCACCAGCCCGGAGATGGCGCCTCTCTCTTCCGCTCCCCCGAGTACGACGCCCTCCCCGCGGAGGACCGCGCCGCCGTCGACGCCCTCGTCTCGACGCTCCACGTCCCGGCCGGATCGACGGTCTTCCGGCAGGGAGAGCCGGGCGACGCGATGTTCGTCGTCACCGGCGGCCTCTTCCGCGTTACCGGGACGACCCCCGCCGGAGCCGAGGTCACGCTCGGCGAGATCGGCCCCGGCGAATGGACGGGCGAGATGGCCCTCCTCACGGGTCAGCCCCGTTCGGCGACGCTGACCGCCGTCGAGGACGGAGTCCTCGCCCGCCTCCCGCGCGAGGGCTGGGACGAGCTCGCGCGGCGCTACCCCGCCGTCGCCTCGAGGCTGACGGAGGCGATCGGCCCGCGCCTGCGGCGCGCGCAGCTCCTGCGCGTCTGGGAGGAGCTCTTCGGGATTACCGAACCGGAGGCGTTCCGCGACCTGGAAGAGGCCGTCGAGTGGCGCCGCGTCGCCGCGGGCGAGCTCCTCGTCCGCCAGGACGACCCGAGCGACGCGATGTACGTCGTCGTCACCGGGCGGTTCCGGACGACGGTGCGGGGCGCCGACGGCGTCGAGACGGTGGTGCGGGAAACGGGCCCCTTCAGCACCATCGGAGAGCTCGGGCTCCTCGCGGAGCAGCCGCGCTCGGCTTCCGTCGTCGCGCTCCGCGACGGAGAGGTCCTCCGCCTCGGGCGCGACGCCTTCCGCGTCTTCGCGCTGAAGCGTCCGGAGGCGCTCCTGCGCGTCGCGTCGATCGTCGCGGGCCGCCAGGCGGGCGCCGCCTCACCGAAAGGCCGGCCCTCCTCCCCCGCCCCGGCGCCGGACGGCCTCACGGTCGCCGTCCTGCCGCTCAGCTCGCCCGCTGCGGCGTCCGCGCTCGCCCGGATGCTCGCCTCGCGCCTCGAGGCGCTCGGATCGACGCTCCTCCTCGACGCCGCCGGCCTCGACGCGCGCCACGGGCGACCGGGCGTCGCGGAAGCGCCGACGACCGGGCCGCTCGGCCTGGCCGTCGACGTCTCCCTCCGCGAGCTCGAGGACCGGACGCGCCACATCGTCCTCGACGCGGGTTCGGGCGGGGAGGCCTGGAGAGAGCGCTGCCTGAGGCGCGCGGACCGCGTCCTCCTCGTCGCCGACGCTGCGGCCGACCCGTCTCCGGGAGAGATCGACGCGCGGCTCGCCGAGATGAGGCTCCCGGCGCGGAAGGAGCTCGTCCTCCTCCACGCCGAGGAGAAGACGGAGCCGCGCGGGACGGCCGCCTGGCTCGCCGGGCGCGACCTCGCGGACCACCATCACGTCCGTCCCGGGAACGCCCGCGACGAGGTCCGCCTCGCGCGACGCCTGGCGGGACGAGGCGTCGCGCTCGTCCTCGGCGGCGGCGGCGCGCGCGGCGTGGCGCACATCGGCGTCATCCGGGCGCTCGAGGAGTCTGGGGTCGACGTCGACCTCGTCGCCGGGACGAGCATGGGGGCCGTCGTCGGCGCGAGCTTCGCGCGGCACGCCGCCTCCGCCCCGCTCCTCGCGCTCGCCGAGACGTTCGCCTCGCCGGGGAAGATCTTCGACAGGACGCTCCCCCTCGTCTCGCTGATGTCCGGGGGAAAGGTCCTGCGCGTGCTGAAGTCGCTCTACGGCGAGCGCGCGATCGAGGACCTCTGGACGCCGTTCTTCTGCATCTCGACGAACCTCACCCGCGCGCGGGTCGACGTCGAGAGGAGCGGCCCTCTCTGGCGCGCCGTGAGGAAGAGCATGTCGATTCCCGGCGTCTTCCCTCCGGTGATCGAGGAGGGCGACGTCGTCGTCGACGGCGGCGTCGTCGACAACTTCCCGGTCGAGAGGATGGCCTCCCGCCTCGACTGCGGCACGGTCATCGGCGTCAACGTCGCTCCCGCCGTCGACAAGGTGAAGCCGTACCGGTTCGGCCCGGAGCTCTCGGGCTGGAAGGTCCTCCGGGGCCGCATCCTTCCCTTCGCGCGGAAGACGCGCGCCCCCTCCCTCGTCGGCTCGATCCTCCGGACGCAGGAGATCAACAGCGTCATGGCGCTCCGGTCGGGCCTCCGGTTCGTCGACCTCCTCATCGAGCCGTCCGTCGACCGCTTCCGGCTGAACGAGTACGGGCGCTGGGAGGAGCTGGTCGAGGCGGGCCACTCGGCCGCGAAGGAGGCCCTTCCGGAGTTCCTCGCGTCGCGCCCCGCCGGCCTGGCCTGAGCCGCTGGCGGCTCCCGCGCTCGCCCGTCCCTCGAGGGACGGGCAAGCGCGGGAGCGGCCTCACCGAGCCATCGGGAGGTAGCTCCCGTCCGAGGTCGCGGCGTCGTTCAGGACGCCGTACACGACGAAGCGCGACGTGCCGGAGATCCGCTCGACCTTCACCGAGCCGGCCGACGTGCCGCGCGAAGAGAGCGGCTCGTTGCGCTGGAGCCAGGCGCCGGGGGCGAGGACGTGCTCCTCGGGGTTGCCGAGCGCCTGCCCGGTGGCCCCGTAGAACGTCAGGCGGAGCGTGACGTTCCCCGCGTCGCCGAAGTTGACGACGGCCACGTTGGAGCGCGTCCTCGAATCCTGCTGGAGGCCGTGAACCCAGGCCGTCCCGTTTGCCGATTCGAGGAGCGTCAGGCCCGGGTAAAAGACGCCGAAAGCCCCGTCGCGGACGCTCGAACGGGTCGAGACACGCGCTCCGGCGGCGAGGAGGTCCGCCGCCCTGCCCGTGGGGACCTTCACGAGGAGCGAGCCGGCAACGTTCACGCCGCCCGCGGGGATCGCGAGGCCGGAGCTGCGAAGGAACGCCATGACGTCGGGGAGGACCCTCTGCTCGCCGCCGGCGAGCGTCACCGGAACGTTCCCCGAGCCGCCGCCGAGGGCCGACGTGTACGTGAGCGTGAGCGCGAGCGGAACGCCCTCGAGGTTCGTGAGCGTGAGCTCGGTCGTGTAGCGGTTGACGCCGAGCCCCTTCACGTCGAGGACGACCGGGATGAGGCGGTCGCCGGGGCCGGCGCCTCCCGGCACGAGCGGCGGGACGTAGGACCCGTCGGAGGTCCCCGCGTCGTTCAGGACGCCGTATGCGGAGAACGGGGACGTGCCTGACGTCCGCCGGACGAGAGCGAAACCGGAGGAGGCCTTTCCGAGGAGAGGCTGGTCGATCTGGCCCCAGCCCCAGGCCGGCAGGGTGACGGTCCTGTCGGCCGCGGCTCCGAGACGCGCGCCGTCCGGACCGTAGAACGTGATCTGGACGGTCACCGGCTCCGGCCCCGCGTTCACGACGGCGAGGTTCGAGCGCATCGCAGCGTTCTGCTGGAGTCCCGCGACGACGATCTCCCCCGTCGCCTCGACGGCGTCCGCGTAGAAGAGCCCGAAGGCCCCTCCCTCGCCCGGCGTCGACGTCCGGCCGCCGACGAAGAGGGCGGCCGGCTCCGACACGCCGGGGAGCGTCACGCGGAGCGTCCCGATCTGATTGGAGCCGTCGTCGGGAATCGCGAGCCCCTGGGAGCGAAGGAACTCGATCGCGTCCGGCAGGACCTTCGTCTCGCCGGCCGCGAGGTCGATCCCGGCCCACCCGGAGCCGGCTCCGGCCGAAGCGGTGTACGTGAGGAGCGCCCGTGCGGCGGCCGTCGACCTCGAGACGAGCGTCAGCTCGGTCGAAAAGGGCGCCCCGCCGACTCCCTTCACGTCGAGGACGACGGGAACGAGCTTCGAGACCCCGGACGGCGCCTGCGGCGCGCGTACTTCGATCGCCACCTGCGCGGCCGCGGTCGCCCCGGCGCCGTCGGTTACGGTCACGGTGGCGACACGCGGCCCCGCGCTGCCGAAGGCCGCGGAGACGTCGGCGCCGGAGACGGTCCGTCCGTCGCCGAGGCTCCAGGAGTAAGCCAGCATGTCACCCGCGTCGGCGTCGGACCCGGAGGCGCGGAAGCGGACCGCCGAGGCTGCGTCGAACGCGGCCCCCGGCGCCGGCTCGAGGATCGTAACGGCGGGCGGGCTGTTCCTCCCGGTCAAGGCCTCGGCGCGCGCGCCGTAGGCGTTGTGGTGATGCAGGAGGAGGATGCCGAGGGCGCCGTTCGCCTGCGCCGCCGCCGGATCGAAGCGCGCCGGAAGGGCCGATCCCGGGAGGTCGTCGTGGAACGGCGACGAATCGGCCGCCAGGATCGCGTAGCCCGGCTTCTCGGCGTCGAACGTCAGCCAGGAGGTCTCCTCGACGGTGCCGCTGCGCGACGTCGAGGCTTTCACCCGGTAGCGGAATCGGGCGTTCCCGGCCGTCAGGCCGAGGCCGTCCGCGCCGGCCGAGGCGGGGACGACGACGACGTTGGAGGCGAAGAGGTGCGTCCCGCGGGCGGCGGGATCGACGTTCAGGTAGCGGTAGCTCTTGGCGCCCGCGCCGAAGGTCTGTTCCGTGCGGGCGACCCAGACGTCGGTCGGATCGACCGACTGCGACGGGTTCGACGGGTTCGCCACGTCGCCCGTCGACATCGTCTCCACCGTCGCGTCGACGACGCCGTCGCCGTTCCGGTCGATCTCGATCTCGAAACGGACTTCGGCCGGGCTCACCCACTCGGCCCAGGTCGCGATCCCGAACCAGACGGTCGCTCCGGAGTCGACCCGCCCCTCGGGAAGCGAGCTCGCGGCCCCGACGAAGGCGAGGTCGGCGACGGCTCGCGCGCTCCCCTCGGGGTTCGACCGGGGGCTCTCGGCATGGAGCTCGAACGCCGAGACCGTCGAGAGGGCGTCCACGGGCGGGAGCGGCCCGGACTTCAGGCCGCTTCCCACGAGCGGGATCGTGAAGCTCCCGCCCCCGGCGGGCGCGCCGATCGCCCGCGAGGCCGCCCGCATCGCGGACTGGCCGCGGACGACGACCTGCAGAGGAACGCGGAGCGTCCCCGCGGGAGCGCCCGAGAGCGTGACGAATCCGCTCGCCTCGGTCATCCAGGCGCGGTTCGAGAGCGACACGAAGCTGGGCTGGCGAAGCGCGAGCGTCGGGTCGGGGGCGTTCGTCACCGCCGCCGGATCGGCGAGGACGACGCTCACGTCGAACGTCGCCGAGCCGCCCGGCGGGACCGTGATCGGCGCGCCGGGCACGTCCACGCGCACGCCCGGGATCGCGGCCGGAGTCGCCCATCCCGGCGTCAGCGTGGCCGGAGCAGAGCCCTTGTTCTGGATGCGCAGGCGCCGCGTCACGCTCGTCGGCGCCGCTCCCTGGAGGAACGCCGAGAGGCTCACCACGGAGGGGCGCTCGTCGTCGAAGGCGATCACCTCGGTCGCGAGGGCCCGCGCCGGGTCGACGCGTCCCGCGCCGACGCGCGCCGGGCCGTACTGCGGCGCCGAGCCCGCCGGCGGCAGGAGGCTCACGTCGAAGCCGGCGGTGTTCATCACCGCGGCCTTCAGCTCGGCCGGGGTCCAGCCGGGGCGCTGCTTTCGCAGGAGGGCCATCACGCCCGTCAGGTGCGGGGCCGCCATCGAGGTCCCGGACATCGACTCGGCGAGGTTCCCCGCGTTCACTTCGGGGCCCCCGACGCCGGCGATGATTCCCGTCGCAGCGGAGGTGATCGACACGCCCGGAGCGGCGACGTCCGGCTTCGGGCCGGCGGCCGTCCCATCGAACCGCGGCCCTCGGGAGGAGAAGGAGCCGAGGGTGTCCGAGCCGGAGAAGAGCGCGACGGTGACGCCCTCGGCGAGCGACTCCTTGAGGCGGTTCCCGTCGGAGAGCGCGACGAGGACGGCGGGAATCGTGACGGCGCCGGCGACGGCCGGGTCGGCGACCGCCATCCCGAGGACCCCTTCCTCGTTGTTCGCGATGACGACGCCGATCGCGCCGGCGTCCTGCGCCCGCTTCACCTTCCCGTCGAACGAGCAGTCTCCCCGGTCGATGAGAGCGATCTTCCCCGCCAGCTCCGCTCCGTTCGTGACGGTGCTGCAAACCCGCGCCGGGAGCGCCGCGGCGAGCGGCCCGATCGTCCCGTTCGCGGCCGGCGGGTTCCCGAAGACCGCGGTCCCGGCCGGGAGCCGGCCGGCGAGAGAGCCCGGACCGAGGACCTCGACGAAGGAAGCCGTCACGCCCGCGTCGACGGAGGCAGCGACGGAGATCGCCGAGTCCGCCGCGGCCGGGCTCCCGGTGACGAAGTACGTGTCGCCCGCGTTGCCGGCCGAGCAGACGACGACGATCCCGGCACGCGAGGCGTTCTCGGCGGCGATCGCGGTCGAATCGTCCTTCGACCCGAACTCGCTGCCGAGCGAGAGGTTCAGCACGTCGAGCCGGTCGGAGAAGTCGCCGTCGTCGTTCGGGTCCATCGCCCAGTCGATCGCCTGCGTCGTGAGCCCGGTCGAGCCCGAGCATCCGAAGACGCGGAGCGCGTAGAGCTTCGCGCGGGGCGCGACGCCGGGTCCGATCCGCATCGTCCCGAAGGGGACGCTGCCGTCGTACGGTCCCGTGAACGCCGACCCGTCGGCGCGGACGCCGGAGCCGCCGACGCTCCCCGCGACGTGCGTGCCGTGTCCGCCGCAGTCCATCGGGTCGGGATCGGGCGTCGCCGCCCCGCCTCCCCCGTAGTCGTCCCCCGCGAAGTCCCAGCCGCCGACGACGCGGGCGGTCGGGAAGAAGCCGTCGTTGATCTTCGTCCGGTCGTTCGCCTTGTAGTCGGACTCCCGGCCGGCCCCACCGAACATGGCGTGCTGGTAGTCGAGGCCGCTGTCGATGACGCCGACCTTGACGTCGTCGCCTGCGTTCGCGAGCGCCTGCCAGACCCCCAGTGGCACCCCGAGGTGGGGCACGCTCGTGGCGTTCGCCGTGGTGTGAAGGACGAGCGGTCGCACCGACTTCACGCCCGGGAGCGCACGGATCGCTTCCACGCGGGAGGGCTCGGCGAAGACGGCGATCCCGTTGTAGACGCGCGTCACCCGGTACTGCACCCGTGCGCCGATCGCCGGCGCGGTCAGCAGCTCCTCGACACGAGCCTGCGCGACGCGGAGCTCGGCGACGCGGTTCGACGCCGCGGCCACGGCGAGCGCCGACCTCGAGCTCTCGGCGCGGCCCCGGATCCAGGCCTCGACGGCGGGCTCTCCCTCGAGCTCGACCATCCACTGTCGGGGATCGGTCCGTGGCCCTTCGGCGGGGAGCGACGGAGCGATGAGAAGGCTCGCTCCGAGAAGCAGGCCGCGTCCCCGACCGGCGAGCCGAGCGCGACCTCCCCTGGCGCGCGCCGGATCGTGGGCTCCGCGGGGGGCGGCGACCGCCACGTCATGCCGCGCATCGAGCGCACGGCCATCGGAATCGGTTCTGGAAACGAGCATCACGCCATCCTCCGGGGGAGCTATCCCGCATTGGGAGGATGGACCGGCCCCGGACCGGAATCAAACCGGACCCGTGGGCCGCGAAGCGGATCGGCCGGCTCCGAGGGAGGGTGTCCGCCCCGTCAGGCGCCGCGTGAGCGGTACTGGACGAGCGCCACGCCCGCGAGGATCACGGCCATTCCCAGCGCCATCCGCGCGTCGAAGGGCTCGCCGAGGATCGCCGTCCCGAGTACGACGGCGATGACCGGGTTCAGGTAGGCGTAGCTTCCGGCCCTCACCGGGCTCCAGACCCTCGAAACGTAGAGGTGCGCGGTGTAGGCGATGCACGACCCGAAGAGGGCGAGGTAGAGGACCGCGAGGAGGGCCTTCGTCGTGACGGGTCCGCTCGTGAAGCCTCCCGTGAACGGCGCCGCGAGGGTGCCGAAGACGGCCGCCGCGAGCATCTCCAGGCCGGAGTTCGTCAGCGCTCCGCCGCCGGTGACGTGCCGGCGGTGGTGGAGCGTGCCGACGGCCCAGAGCGCGCTCGCCAGGAGGAGCGCCGCGACGCCGCCGAGGTCGACCCCCTCCTGGGACCAGGGAGCCGCGAGGAGCGTCACGCCTGCGAGGCCGAGCGCGGTCCCGGTCCAGCCGCGCGCTCCGAGGGGCTCCTCCCGCGCCGTGAAGACTCCGAACCAGGCGGGCGTCAGCGCCGCGAGGACCGCCGCCACCCCCGAGCCGAGGCGCGTCTCCGACCAGACGACGAGGGCGTTGCAGATCCCGAGCAGGAGGAGGCCGACGAGGGCCAGGTGCGGCAGCTCGCGCCGCGAGGGAAGCGGCTCGCGACGCAGCCGGCCCAGCCCGAGGCAGAGGAGGGCGGCGACGCTGAACCGCACGGCGACCATGCCGTTCGGGGGAAACGACTCGAGGGCGAGGGCGATCCCGAAGTAGGTGCTCCCCCAGACGACGGCGCAGACGCCGTAGGCGACCCACGGGAGGACGGTCGAGGGAGTCGACACCCGGGCGACTATTCCCGGACCGCCGCCACGGCCTGGACCTCGACGAGGTAGCCGTGATGGAGCTCCTTCACGGGGACGACGGCACGCGCCGGACGGTGCGCCCCGAGGACGCGCGCGTAGGCGGCGTTCACCCGCGGCCAGAGCGACACGTCGGAAACGTAGACCGTCACCGACAGGAGCCGGTCGAGCCCGCTCCCCGCGGCTTCGAGGATCGCCTCGACGTTCCGGAGCGCGCGCTCCGTCTGCTCTTCGACGTCGCCCGGCGTGCCGCCCGGACGCTCGACATCGTGCGGAAGCTGTCCGGAGACGAAGACGAGGCCGCCGTGGACGACGGCCTGAGAGTAGTGCCCGGCGGGATGCGGGGCGTGGGGCGTCTCGACGGTCCTCATGGGGCCGGATTCTGCTCCGCCCCGGCGAGGCGTCAACCGCGGGCCGATAAGATCGGCGGATGGAAGGGATCATCCCCCCGCTCCCGACTCCGTTC
>JADHEF010000507.1_pt1 | contig 38980 bp, 24 predicted proteins | sample 8952391 | NCBI WGS metagenome assembly JADHEF01 (sample SAMN16124439, study PRJNA663245) | bioreactor sludge metagenome | isolation source: sludge (nitrite) | place: India:Bengaluru | collected 2019-02-28 | reverse complement strand
CCTTGTGTTGTCCCGCATGACGTGATGCTTGGAAAACGCACCCGGATCGCGTATTCTATTATCAATTTAAAAACTTGGGGGATGATATGCCATTGACACGTTACCACTCACCGTTCACCCTTGCCATCACCGGTTTGGGCGCAGTCACACCTTACGGCACGGGCGTCGATGCTTTATGGCAGGCGCTGTTGCGCGGCGATTCAGCCATCTCGGACATGGATCTCTTTGACCTAGGCGGCATCGCCTGCACAAGGGCCGGAGTCATCCGAAACTATACCCCTCCCGCCGGTTTTGAAAAAGGTCCGCGCGCCTCGGGCTTCGCCGCCGGGGCCTGCCTTGAAGCGCTGCGCCAAGCCGGCCTGTCAGAAGATCCTGTTGCGCTAGCCAGCACCGCGCTCATCACCGCCTCGAACTTCGGCGACATCGATGCAGGCGAAGCCGCGCTCATCCCCCCCGGCCAAGACGGCTACAGCGCCGCCGCGAGCCGACACTGCGCGCACGCCGCACCTGCCGCCACCCTCGCGGCCGCTTTTCACCTCGGCGGCTTGCGCATCCCGCTTTCGCTCTCTTGCTCCTCCGGCGCCGCCGCGACGGCGACGGCGGCGAACCTGATCGCCGCCGGCCACGCCACGCGCGTACTGATCGTCGGGTATGACGCCCTCTCGCGCTTCTCTTGGAGCGGCCTTTGCTCCTTGCGCACCATGACCAAAGACGCCGTCCGCCCCTTTGACATCACCCGCAACGGGACCATCTTCACCGAAGGCGCGGCCGCACTGGTTATCGAGCGCGCCGATCTCTGTGCGGCACGCGGCGCGACACCGCTCGCCCTACTCTGCGGCTGGGCGACCGGCAACAACGGGCACCACATGACCGCCCCCGCACCGCGAGGCGCGGGCTCCACAACGGTCATGCGCGAGGCACTCGCCTGCGCCGGGATCTCACCCGAGGCTGTCGACCATATCAATGCTCACGGCACCGGCACAAAACCGAACGACACCACCGAGACGCAGGCCATCCAAGATCTTTTCGGCCCGCGTTCCGCAGCCATTCCCGTCACCTCGGTCAAAGGTCTTCTCGGCCACATGCTCGGGGCGGCAGGCTCGGTCGAGCTCGCCGTTTCCGTGCTCTCGTTGCAGCACGGCATCATTCCGCCTACCGGCAACCTCTTATCCCAAGATCCGGAGTGCGCGCTCGATGTGGTCACCTCGCCGCGCGCCCTATCTTTGAACTGCGTACTCTCCAACTCCGCCGGCTTCGGCGGCTGCAACGCCGCCGTCGTCCTTAAGAGGTTTCAGGGGGAAGCGTGTGGCGGCCAGAGAGAAGGAGACGGGGATTCGACGCCCGTCCTCATCACCGGACTCGGCGTGGTCAGCGCACTGGGCGCGGATGCGGAAGAGAATGCCGCAGCCATGCAGGAGGGAGAACCCGCACTTTTCCCGCTCTCGCGTTTCGAATTACCGGAGGCCGCCGAGCCGCCGCTGGTCGGCGAAGCGCCCGAGTTGGATTTGGCGGCCTGCGGCGTCGCACCGAAACCGTATCTTGATCGCGCCAGCGCGCTCTTTCTCGCGGCCTGCGGCATGGCCTTCCGGCAGGCAGGGCTCGACGCCGAGAAGCTCGCCAAACTTGAGGCAGGCGTGATGGCGGGCACGGCATGGGGCTGCATGGGCACGGCCGAACTCTTCTTTGCGGACTACATGCTCAAAGGCCCACGCCTTGTGAAGCCCTTTCTCTTTCCTCACACCTATTCCAATACGGCCGTGAGTCTATCGGCGATGGAGTGGGCGCTCAAAGGCCCGCATGAGAACGTGGCCGCACCTGCTGCCGCATCGGGCATCGCGCTGGTTGAGGCGTTCGATCTGATCCGCGCGGGCCACACCCCGATCATCGCGGCAGGCGGCACCGACGCCTTATCGGCGATCTCGCTGCGCGCGCGGGCCGCAAACAGCACGGCCGAGCCGGCCGGGGAGGCGGCCGTCACGCTGGTCTTGGAGAGCGCAGCATCCGCAGCCGCGCGCGAGGTGAAGCCGATCGGAAGGTTGCTCGGCTGCGGTTTGGCGACCACGTTTGAGGACGCGGCGAACGCCGCTTTCGAGCAAGCCAACCTCGCCGCCGCATCACTCTCGGCCATCTATGTGAACACCGCCGCGCAAGCGACGGCAGAAACGCTGTTTGCGGGCAAGAAGATCAGCACACCAGAAAACCTCTGCGGCGATGTCCAAGGCGCAACCACGGCCTTGCATCTGGCCTTTGCGCTTCTGACGGAGCAAGCGGGCCCCGTTCTCATTCTTACGGCCGAGAAGAATACTTGCGTCGCGCTCTTGGCCTCACGCGTTTAATTCATATCCGGCTCACGGTAGGCGCGGAGCTCGAACACGCGGACCGAGGGGTCGCCGTTCGTCGCATCCACAGTCAGCCGCAATTTCGAGGCCGATCTGGTGGAGAAACGGTGCACGCGATGCCTCAGGAAATTATCTTGAATGGCCACGACTTCTTGCCATGCCTTGCCGTCGAACGCCTCGACCCGATAGTCCTTCACGCACTGTGGGGTTACCGGTTTAACAGGGAATCGGGGGTTAAGATCCGTATCAAAGGTCAACCGCACCGAGTTCAGTTCAACCGGCTTGCCGAAATCAAGCTCAAGCCATTGCGGAAGCTTTTGTTTGGGATCTGAGCTCCACAGGTGGCTCTCCTTACCCACAATGCGCGAAACACCGTCGATCACGTTTTCGGGCTTGAAGTCTGTCGCGAAGCGCAACGCCGGCTCCGTAAAGAAAGCATACTGCTGTCCCTTCACCACGGTCCAAGGCCGACCGGCTCCGCCGCCATAGGCGCGGCATCCTTCGGTCATGCTGCTGGCCACCATCACCCACGTCACTCCCGGCGTCTTGGGCAGCCACACCCAGACGAAAGGCTGGGTCACGGCGCAGTCGACCTTGAACGTGACATACGCCCGTTTGCCGGCCGGCACTTTCGCCGTGGCGGTCGCGAGATCCTGTGTCGCAGAGCAGTCTCCCGCCTTATCGGAACCGCGCACGTGCAGGGTCAGCTCGACAGGCTCTTTCAGCTCCGAAACCAGACAGAGGCTGATCTTATCGATCCGCTCGGTCAAGCCGCGAGGGAACATCACGGCACGCGGCATGTTCAGCTCATGGGCCTCATCGGTTTTGACATCCTTGCGCGCGTACTCAGAATATGCCTGCGTGCTCGACGCCGTCACCTTGGCGGCACGCGCGAGATCCATCGGATCTTCGTTCTTCAACTCGGGAATGTACTGGTCGTCCTTCAACAGCCGCTGCTGCAACTCGCCGATGTATCGCTGTCCGAGCTCACGCGGCGACACTCCGCGCTGCACGCAGAGCGCAGCCGCGGTACCAGCCGCCTGTCCAGCCGTGGACAGCGTGGCCTCGACGCGCACCGTACCGAGCGCGATATGCGTCACGCTCATGCAGCGTCCGGCAAACAGCAGGTTCACAATATTGGTGGAATAGAGCGTGCGGTAAGGTATGCTGTAGATCGGCACGTGCCCATCGTAGTAATAGGGCCCCTCTTTGCCGGAGTGGATACCCTTGGGATTATGCACGTCCAGACTCCAGCCGCCGTAAGAGATCCGGTCCGGAAACATCACGCCCTGCTCGGCGTCCTGCTGCTTCAAAATGTAGTCGCCGATCAGCCGCCGCGTTTCGCGCCGCGCATCCATGTAGGGCACATACGCAAGCGCGTAATTGCTCGCCCTTGCTTTATCCGCCCAGCCGTTCTTGATCCAGCCCCAGTAGGCAAAGGTGATGCGGATCAACTCATCGCGGGCGTACTCCGGATCTTCGAGATCATCGACGTCACCCGGATGTTCGAGCCACCACTGACCGCCGGTAAAACCGCGCGGATTGCGGTAAAACTCTTCTGGCGGAGGCAACTTAACGGCCCAGGCGGGAGGCGCATATGCGATCGGCTTGCCGACATTCTCGGCACGATAACCGAGCGCATGATTGCCCATAATACAACCACTCATCGTGATCGCGTCAGCCTTTTCCGGCGCTGCGCTCTCGCCAAATTCGTCCCGCGACTCACGCCCGAAGCGTAGCTTCGCGCCCGCATAGTAGCCGACCCAGCCGTCGCCCGTGCAGTCGATAAACATTTTGCCCATGTAACGATTTGCGGCATGCGTCAACGTATCAACCGCCAACACGGCTCCGATTCTGGCCTTGTCGCGCATCTCGACATTGTTCACGCGACGGTTATTAAAAACGGTCAGATTCTTCTCGCCCTGCGCCTGCATCAGGTAGGCTTCGCTCATCTTCGGATGATTATTCTTCACACGGATCAGGTTGGCCTCCTCATTCAAGCCGCTCTCGCGCGCGTTCGGATGCGAGACCGCGGCTCCGCAGGTCGGCACGCCCAACTCGCTGCTGGCGTTGCCGCCAAGCACCGGCCGGTCATGCACCAAGGCCGTCCGCGCGCCGGACCTCGCTGCAGCGACGGCCGCACCGCAGCCCGCCGTACCCGCACCGATCACGATCACGTCAAACTCGCCCGCGTCTTCGATCTTGTCCGGCAGGCCGGTCAGGCGAGCCCGCTCGCGCTGACACGCCTCCAACTTTTCCGGAGGAGTATATTTCAAATCACTCGTCAGGAGCAGCGCATCGCAACGCGCGAATGCGCCCGAGAGATCGACCAGCGCCAACCTCACGGCTCCCTTGGCCAAGTCAAACTCACCCGCGCTCTCCCAGATCCAACCCTCTCGAGGAGCGGCACCGAGCACCTGATTCGATTTCTTTCCGCCCACCGAGACCGTAAACGTTCCGGGAGAATACTCCTTCAGCCAATTCTTGGTGCGCACCCACACCCGATACGTTCCGGCCTGCGGTATCCGCACCTCGGTTTCGGCCATGCCGATCGGCGTGCCGACGCCACACGCGAGCAGATAGGCTGACCCCATCTTGTGGATGAATTGCGTGTCGAGTTTCCAATCGCCGTAATCGGTAAAGTTCTCCGCCTCCACCCAAAGAAAGCCGTCCACCACACTGCTGGCCTCACAAGGCGGCGGACGGAAGACCACAAGATCCGGCTGCTTTGCCGGCGGCGGCGGCATCACGACCTCCGCCGCGCCCGTCACGAAGGCAATCATCATCACGAAGGCAATCAGTCTGTGTTTCCGGTTCATCTGTTTCTCCCTTTCAAATCGTTCTTACTCGACCACAATAACCCGGTGAATGTCGAGCGAGGGCACCGTGAGTTTGGCCTCGCCTTCGCGATACTCAAAAGGCAGCGGCTGAGCGCCGGGGTCGAGCGTGAGCTTTGCGGGCTTGGACGGCAGGCGAAGCGTTATCGCGAGCGGTCCGACGGGCCTGACCGTCTCTTGGATCGGCTCGGCCTGGTGAGGGCCGGACGTATTCACGAGATTGACCAACAGCTTGCCCTGTTTACGCATCAGGCAGACATCCACATCCGCAGAACCCTTCACCTCCACCAGCGGCTTCGGGAAGAGCCTCCGCGACAGGTCGTTCAGGAAGCCGCGTACCACGGCACCGCGCACCCCGTTGTAGCTTTGTCCGAGGTCTGCATAGACTGCGGCGATCCGGCCCTTGCCCAACACCGTGATCGAGGCGGCGGGCTTCGCGACGGCGGCAGCGGACTTCAATGTTCCGAACGGCTCCACACCCGCACCCAGCTTGACGCCCTGCGCGAAGCCTTTGGTCGGGGCCTTTTCGCCGTTGTATTCAAGCGTTTGCGGTTTAGCTTCAGGCTCGCTTTCCAGCGTCACGCCCAGTTCCGACTGGAATAGCGCGGCGCTCTTCGGACCCACGAGCAAAAGGTTGCCGCCCGCCTTCACGTAGCCGACCAGGTCGTCCTTGAAGGCCGGTTCAAGATAGGCCCACTCCGGCACCACGATCAGCGGATACTCTGAGAGGCGTCCCGCAAGCTGATGCTCGCCCACGACCTCCACGGAGTTCTGGGTTTCGAGGAGGGCCTGCAAGACACCGCTCACCCCCGCCAAGTCGCGGCTGAAGAGTCCGTTAATCTTGTGATAATGCCCCGCCCGAGAGAGCAGGACGGCGATTTGCGGCACCGGTTCGGCATGGTGGCAAAGCGCCTGACGATCACGGCAGAATCTGGCTGTTTCGGCCATCACCGGCATCTGCTCGTCGTAGATCGAGCCATCGCGCCTCTGTTTGAAATACGCCTGGAACCCACCGCCCAAGGCGACCACGACGGCCGCCTCGCGCTCGAGCTGCGGCGCCGTCTTCTGAAGGGACCTTCCATCGGCCCCTTTTTTTCGGCTGAAGCTCCACGCCATCAGGTCCCACGGCAGCCCCTGCCGCACCAGATAGCGTGCGGACAAGCGGGCCGAGTTGACACTGTCGTCCGGCGCGTAGTCGCCCGAGAGAAACGCGACTGGCGCACTGACGGGCTCTGCCATGTGGTCCGTGAAGGCCCAGTTGCTGCACAATTGGAATTCCGGATGCGTCTGATTGACCTCCGCGATGTAGTGCCGCAGGTACTTGCGAAACGCCTCGCGGTGGAACTGAAGAAAAGTGAACCAGTTCGGATCGGAAGGTTTCTTAGGCAGCTCTTGAATGCCCGTCGCTTCCCGGAACGCCTTGGCGGCCTTCTCGCCATAGTCCGGCACCGTGGCCCAGCACTCGCCGTCAATCCACGCTCCATCCACACCGTATGCGCCCGCAAGCTCGCGCAGTTGCGGAATCAGCAGTCCGTCGGCATACGGTCCGAAGACCGAGGTGGCTTTCGTGCTGGGCTTGCCGTCCGCGCCGACGGCTGCCCACTCGGGATGCTTCGCGACAGCGGCACTGTCCCATACGCCGGAATAGTGCATGAAGAGCGCAACTCCCCTCTCCGCCGTAACTTGCCGCCAAACGCGCAACGGGTCACCCACAAAACCCGGCACCGGCTGGCCGACCTTCGTCGGATAGCTGGAATAGCCGGGATGCCCTTTACAGTCGATCTGGATGTAGTCCGGACGCACCTGTTCGAGCATATTCGCCACCATCGCAGGCGTCGTGTTGGAACCCACTGTTTTGCAGTCGGGTCCGGCGTGGAAATCGAAATGCACGCCGAGGAAACTGTCCGCACGCCTAAGCCGCGCAGGTCCCTTCGGCGATTCAGCAGCTTCCACACAAAAAGCCAATAAGCCAGCACACCCTACGGTTGCCGCCGTCATCCCCTTATTCATCCTCATGTGTGATTCTTCCCCTTGTTCGTTCTAGGGCGGGCTTGCGCCCGTTACCCAAGTATCCAGAAGTCAGGAGTCAGAATTCAGAATGAAATGCGTCAACAGAGTCGCGACTGCCGATCATCCCATTCTGAATCCTGAATTCTGACTCCTGAATGCTTCCAAAACAACTTGTTATTTATTACCGTTGTTGGTTTGTAAGTCACTCATCAAACCGCTTCACCGGCACATGGCAGTAGGGCTTTGTACCTTTTTGGAAGTAGTAATCCTGGTGATAGGACTCGGCCGGCCAGAATTTCGTTGCGGGCTCAACACGAGTGACCACCTTAAGCCCCTTCGCTTTCAACTGTGCGATCAACTTTTCCGCCGTGGCTTTCTGCGCTTCGTCACGATAAAAAACGACCGACCGGTACTGTTCGCCTTTATCGGGCCCCTGCCGGTCAACTTGGGTCGGGTCATGGATCTCGAAAAAGAGCTTGGCCAACGTCTCGTAGCTGGTCTGCCGCGGATCGAAGAGGAGTTCTACCGCCTCGATGTGCCCCGTGCCGCCCTTGCACACCTGCTGGTACGTGGGAAACTCTTTTTCGCCACCGGTATAACCACTCACCGCACGGATCACACCGAACGACTGCTGAAGATAATACTCCACGCCCCAGAAACAACCGCCCGCAAACACCGCCCGCGCGAACGTCTTATCCAAATCAGCTTCCGCCACGAAATCCATGGAGATCGAGTTCACACAGTGGCGCGTGTCTCGGCGGGTCAGCCGCTCGCCATTAAAGACGTGACCGAGATGACCGCCGCACCGCGCGCACATGATCTCCGTGCGCCGCCCGTCCGCATCTGCCTGCCGCCGCACCGCACCGGCGACCTCGGCATCAAACGAGGGCCAGCCGCATTCGGAATCGAACTTATCCTCCGAACGGTAAAGCGCTGCACCACAGCGTCGGCAGGCATAGACACCGGCCTCGTGGTTCTTCACATACTTTCCGGAGAAAGGCTTTTCCGTGCCTTTACGCACAATCACGCGCTCTTCCTCCGACGTCAGTTTCCGCCAATACGTTTCCATAGGTGCCTCCGCCAGCGCAAAAGCCGCACATGCGATAGCCAATAAACCAATCCATTCAGGGCGAACGATTTTCATGCGTCCAGTATACCTACCGTAACACGCGCCGCACAACTGAAAAAGGCAAGGAGGCCGCCTGCTGAGAGGGAATGAACGGAGGGCCTATTCGGGGATGCCGCCACAGAAAAGACCGGGCGTAGGCCTTTTGATCAGGATTGCGAAGGGTTTTGATCCCTGTTCACCTTGCTTAATCCCATTGAAATTGACGACGAGAGCGCGATTACCGAGTTAGAAACCGTCCCCGCCGTTGTCCCGTGAAGCGTCCCTTGTGGAACGAAACCGCTCCATTGACGATCGTCTGGCGCACCCCGGCCGCAAATTGGTGCGGGCGCGCATAGGTGGCGACATCACAAAACTTTCCCTCATCGAACACAACGATATCCGCGAACGCGCCGACGGTCAACACCCCGCGATCGGTGATGCCAAACGTCTGTGCAGGCAAGCCTGTCATGCGGCGCACCGCCTCTTCCAGTCCGCAGATCTTTGCAACCCCTTCGACGCGGCCTGTCAACATCCTCAGGAAACGCGGCATCGTGCCGTACGCACGCGGATGTGGATGGTCCTTGCCAAGAGGTCCCCACGGCGCCCGCACGGACGCATCGCTGCCGGCCATGAGCCACGGCTGTTCATAAATACGGCGCAAGTTCTCCTCGCACATGCCGAAGAAGAATGCGCCCGTACGCGTCTCGTCAAGATCGATGAAGCGACACACCGTTTCGCCCGGCGAAAGCCGCAATGCCGCAGCGGCAGCGGCCACCGTCTGGCCGCCGAAGGCACAGACCTCCGCGCTCCAGCCACCTCCGATCATTACGGTTGACCAGTCACGCTCACCGCCGTCCAGTTCATCCCCGATTCGTTTGCGCGTGGCCGGATCGCGCAGGTTCTTCAAAATCGCATCGCGTCCACCAGCCGATGCCCAATCGGGCAACACCACATCAAGATCCGTCCCGGCCGCCGTGTAGGGATAGCGGTCGGCATGTACATTGAACCCCTCTTCGCGCGCCCGATTGAGTGTTTCCAGAAGCGTCTCGATCTTAGGCCAATTCGCCTTGCCGGAGGTCTTCAGGTGTGAAATCTGAACTTGGATGCCTGTGGCACGAGCAAGCCGCAACACATCCTCAACCGACTCCAGCAACCGGTCGCCTTCGCTGCGCATGTGCGTCGCGTACAGCCTACCCTTTGCAGCGGCCACGCGGACCAGGGCGAGAACCTCCTCTTCGGTCGCATATTTGCCTGGCTGATAGAGCAAGCCCGTGGTCAGGCCCCAGCCGCCTTCGTCCAGCGCCTGCTCCAAACGGCGGCACATTTCCCGCACCTCTTGCGGGGTGGCTGCACGAGGCTCGTAGCCCATGACACCCGCACGCAACGTGTTATGGCCGATAAACTGCACCGTATTGACCGCAGGACAGACCCTATCGAACAGAGCGCGGTAATCCGCCACCGTCGTCCACGTGGGACCTGGGCACCGGCTTTTTGCCACACCTTCCGCGGTGCGACAAGGATACGTCTGTGAAGCCCAGTCGGAGGAGAGGCGCGCCGGCCCCAAGCGGGGAACCGCCGAACCGCCGCACTGGCCATTCACTTCGGTAGTGACGCCCTGCGCGAGCTTGCTTGGCGCGTCAGGCTCAATCAGCAGGTAGGCATCCGAGTGCGCATGCACATCGATGAAACCCGGAGCGACCACACACCCTGAGGCGTCGATCACACGAGCAGCGGCGGCGGCGGAGAGATCGCCGATTGCCGCTATCCGATCACCTGAGATCCCGACGTCGGCACGCCGTTCGGGCGAGCCCGTGCCATCCACCAAGCGTCCACCGCGTATGATCAGATCAAAGGTCATGAGACTGTTGAAAACCGAAGTCGGAATACTGAATCATGCGGAAGGAGCGACGTCCGCTTCGAGTTTCAGGGCTCCATTTTCCGGCGTCGAGCAGCCCGTTTCCACACCCAGCGCATGCGTGCCGCTGAGCAGAGCGACGACCTGCTGCTGCACCTCGCCAAGCTGGTCCAGGCGCAGCCGCGGATCGAGCACCACGAAGGTGTCTCCGCTTTTCTTGTGCTCATAAACACGCAGGATACCACCGCTCTCATGGGGTTTGGCGTCACGCTCGACCAATTGCTTACCGCGCTCCAGCATGACGGCCAGCACATAAACCACGTTCTGCATCGAGGGATCTTCAAGGGTGATCAAGCGGCGCAGCAACCCTTCAGCGGTCACCTTCGTGACCGGCTCATTTTTGGCCACCGCCGGCGCCGGCGCTTCATACTCGCCTTCCCAGAGGCTGAAAGGCTCCCAGTCGCGCGGCGTTGATTTCCAACATTCCGGACAGCAGTCCAACCGCTCATACGTGCTCTCGGTTTCACGCAACACCGAGACGCACGACTTCTTGTCCACGAACGGCTGCGCGCAGATTGAACAGACATGCCCCCTCGGGCGAAAATTCCACTCTTGTGCCATGGGCCCACTATAGCAAAAAAAGCGCAGGATATACCCGCGCTTTTTTGAATACGCCTGACACGCAGACATGCCGTCAGGACCGGGCAAAAAAAGAACGGCGGGAGCCTTTCGCTCACGCCGTTCTTTCACTCACCTTCGCCCCGCTTACTTCGACACGGCCATTCCGGGCCGGTGCCCGCGATACCACGCCAGCATAATCGGCGTGGCAATGAAGATCGTCGAGTAGGTGCCAGCGGCCAAACCGATCAGCATCGCCAAGGCGAAGTCATTGATCGCACCGCCGCCGAAAACGAAGAGCGAGAGCGTGGCGATCAACGTCGAAAGCGAGGTCAGGATCGTACGGCTCAGGGTCTTGTTGACGGCCAAGTTACACAACGTCTTGAAGTCCATCTTCGGGTCCTTCCGCATATCTTCGCGGATACGGTCGAAAATGACGATGGTGTCGTTGATCGAGTAACCGACAATCGTCAGCAACGCCGCGACGATCGTCAAGCTCACCTGACGCCCGCACAGGCTGTAAAGACCCAAGGTAATGAACGCATCGTGCGCGATGGCCACCACACCGCCCAACCCGAAACCAAATTCAAAGCGGAAAGCCACATAGACCAAGATACCGACGAGCGAGGCCAGAATTGACCACATCGCCGACCGCTTGAGGTCGAGACCGATTTCAGAGCCCACAACCTCTTCTCCCGCCAGCTTGAACTTGCTGTCCGGCGCACCTTTGATCAACGCGCTCTCGATGGCCTTCGACGCGTTCAGGTCTCCGATCTTCATGGTTCCCGTCTTGATGAGCAACAGGTTGCCCGTCCCATCCGGAGAAGACTGATACTGAATGGCGGCGTCGCTCACAACACCCTCTACGATTTTACGCACCTCAGCGATCCCGGCTTTCTTCTCGTAAGAATAGGTCATAGAAGCGCCGCCCGTGAAGTCCACCGCCAGCACCTGCGCGGGATTCTTTAACACACGACCGAAGAAGAGCGCCAGCGTCACGACGATAATCGCCAACGAGGTGTAACCCGCGAGCTTGCCGTAGCGCAAGAAATCGTAGTTCGCGTTCTTCATAAACTGCAACATCTTGTACGGCTTGACGCGATTCTCGTCCACGGTCATATTGAAAATCAGTCGCGTGACGACCAGCGCCGTGAACATGCTGACGATGATACCCGCACACAGGGTGATCGCATACCCGCGGATCGGGCCCGTGCCCAGAATGAACAAGATCACGCCCGTGAGCACCGTGGTGAGGTTCGAGTCGAAAATCGCCGAAAACGCACGGTCATAACCGGCGGCCACCGCCGCCTTCACCGACTTGCCCAAGGCGAACTCCTCACGCATACGCTCGAAGATCAGCACGTTGGCATCCACCGCCATACCGAGCGTCAACACGATACCTGCGATACCCGGCATGGTGATCACCGGCAGATCGAGCGTCCGCTTTGAGACTGCGGCATCCTTAACGAAAACGGACAGCACGCTGGCCGTTATAATCAGGCCCGCCGGCAGCAGGAACAAGTTCAAGAACAGCGCGATGTTGGCGATCATGCCGCAATAGTAGTAATAGATCACCATAAAGACCGCCACGAGCAACGTGCCGATAATTCCGGCCATGAGGCCGCTGTGGACGGCATCCGCGCCCAGCGTGGACTCGACCGAACGCTTCTCGAGGATCTTCATCGGCGCGGGCAGCGACCCCGCATTCAGAATGTTACGCAACACAGCCGCCTCGGACCAGGAGAAGTTGCCTTCGATGATGGCGCGGCCGTTGGGGATTTCGGTCTTCAGAACGGGTGCGGAATAAAGCGTATCGTCCAGAACGATCGCAAGCTGACGCCCCACGTCACTGTCTTTGTTACGCGAGCCACGCGGCGCGTACGCCTTCGTCAACCGGGCGAAATCAGCAGAGCCCTTCGCGTTAAACGTCAACGAAACATGCACCCGGCCGGTCATCGTGTCCATCTCGACCGACGAGCTGGACAGGGCAGAGCCGTTCATCTCGGCTTTACGCAACACGAACACCGGGCGGTAAGTCACCTGTCCATTGGGGTTCTGCTGACGCTCCAACATGAAGGCATAGCGCGGATCGGGCACCTCGAAAAGCGAGAGCCGGTTCGCGTACTCCGGATCCTTCACCAACTCGTTATAGTTCGGGGCACGCTTATACCCGCGCCCGTCCTCCGAGGAAACAAACCCTTCCGGCAGACGCCCGGAGGTGAACAGCTTGTCGACCAACTGATCGTTCTGCTTATGGACCAGCTTGAATTCAAGAAACGCCGCACTCTGGATGCTTTTTTCCGCCGCATCACGCTGGTCAGCACTGGCCCCCGGGAGCTGGATAATGATGCGGTGATTCTTGCCTCCCTGAATGACCGGCTCGTTCACGCCCAAGCCGTCGATGCGGTTGCGGATCACCTCGATCGCCCGCGCGTCAGCGTCCTTCAGGATGTTATTGACCTGATTCTGCACCTCAACATCGTTGAGCGCAACATCACTCGACTTGATGTTATTGCGCAGCTTCGTTTCGTCGATCGCGACTGTGAAACTCGTACCGCCAGACAGGTCCAACCCCAAGCGAATCTTCTGTTTGAAAGGAAGCGCGACATAGGCGGACAAAACAGTCAAAATGGCAAGAACCAGCCATTTCCAGAGGTCATTTCTACTCATTTTCAACAGCTCCACGGTTAAACAAAACTCTAAAAAGAGTCAAAAGAAGTGTTAATATAGCACACTTCCGCTCACACTTTCATCTATGAATTTTAAAAAAAGGTCACTTCGCCTCATCCAGCGTGACGGCGTCGCCCTCCTTGAGGACCCGGCTGACCGCGCCGCGTGCGACCTCGATCGTCACCTTGGGAGCAATCTCCACCATAAAGGACGCTTCACGCGCCTCGGAGATCGTGCCAATCAGCCCACCTGCGAACAACACCTTCTGCCCCGCACGGAGTTCGGCGATCATCCGAAGCCGCTCCTTCTCCTTACGCTGCTGCGGACGGATCATCATAAAATAAAAGATGCCGAAAACCAGCACCATCGGGATCAGCATGCCTCCCAACCCTGCCGCACCTTGCGGCGCTGCCTGAGCCATCATCATTTCCACGTTCATTTCCGTATTCCTTTTTTCTCCGGCATCGCCGGAATTAAACAATTATGCCTTGTGCGGCCACCCGCGACTTCAGCCCCGCCGGCCGCAACACTGCGGCCAGCGCCTGTCGCCACTCGTCAAAACAATCGTTCGCGATCGCCTCGCGAAGTTCCCGCATGAATTCGAGGTAGCGGTGCATATTGTGAAGCGTCAACAACCGCACACCCAGAATCTCACCCACATTCAACAGGTGCCGCACGTAAGCACGCGAGAAATTGCGGCAACAGTAGCACGCACACCCCTCCTCGACCGGACGCTGATCCATCTTGTAGGAACCGCCCTTGACCGGGTAGGTCCCCGTCCGCGTATAAGCTGTGCCATGGCGCGCCACACGTGTCGGGATGACGCAGTCAAACATGTCCACACCCCGTGCGACCGACTCGCTCATCTGAAACATATCGCCAAGGCCCATGACATAGCGCGGACGCTCGCGCGGCAGAAAGCGCACGCCATCCTGCACGCCCTGCAACATCACGTCTTCCGGTTCGCCCACGCTAACGCCACCGACCGCATAGCCATCGAAGCCCATGGCCGCCAATTCGCGGGCGCACCGCTCGCGCAATTCCACGTAAGCGCCGCCTTGTACGATTCCGAACACCAACTGACCCGGCGCACGCTCCTGCTGACGACATAAAGCTGCCCATGATAGGGTCTTGTCCACCGACTGACAAGCGTATTGCGCGTCGCACGGGTAGGGCATGCACTCGTCGAAACACATCGCGATATCCGACCCAAGCGTGCGCTGCACAGCCATGGCCTCAGGCGGCCCAAGAAAAAATTTCGCACCGTCGATGTGAGAGCGGAACTCCACGCCATGGGCGCGGATTTTGCGCAGATTATTCAGGCTGAACACCTGAAACCCGCCGCTGTCGGTCAGGATCGGGCGGCTCCACCCCATGAACCGGTGCAACCCGCCGCAGGCGGCCATTACGTCCATGCCGGGCCGCAACAAGAGGTGGTACGTGTTACCCAGAATGATCGAGGCGCCCAACTCCTCCAAATCGCGAGGCTCAAGGGCCTTGACGGTGGCTTGCGTACCCACCGGCATGAAAACAGGGGTCTCGATTACGCCATGCGCCGTCCAAAGCCGACCGAGACGCGCGCCCGTGTGGCGGTCCTCCTTGAGCACCTCAAAGGTGCCCGGCTTCCGTGTCCCATTTTCTACACAAGGTTCCATAGAGGCGCGTAGTAAACCATAAACGACTCGTCCTGACAAAGAAGAAAACGCCAACTTGCTGTTGACACCTCTCCGCCGCCTCTGCTAAAGTTTGCGGCCGTTATGGGACAACAATTAAGAAAACGCGTCAAACGCCAGCGTCGTGATGCCCGCAACAAACGGGTGAAGGAACGTCTGCGCGCAGGGATGAAAAAGTAGCTCTTTTCGTCTAGGTGCGATGGCCGAGTGGTTAGGCAGAGGTCTGCAAAACCTCGAACAGCGGTTCAATTCCGCTTCGCACCTCCATTTTTAACCGCTGATTTTTCGCCTACGCGGGAAATGAGCGGTTCTTTTTTATTTTCCCGAGAGGACGTCTCATGATCGACACCGCTTTCGCACCCAGCTATTTCGAGCAACACCGACAGGCCATTCTAGACGACTGGTTCGCGCTGTTGCGCCTGCCCACGATCGGGACGGACCCGAAACGGCTCACCGATTGCGCACGGGCCGCCGCTTGGCTGAAGAACTTCCTCAGGCCCCTCGGCTTCGAGGTGGAGATCCTCACCCCCGGAAGCGGCATCCCTGTTCCCGTGTTAGTCGCGGAAAGGCCGGGCGCAGAAGAAGCCATGACCGTGCTCTTCTACGGTCACTACGACGTGCAGCCCGAGGATCCGCTCAGCGGCTGGCTGACGCCGCCCTTTGAGCCCACGCTGATCAATAACCGCGTCTTCGCGCGCGGCGCACAGGACAACAAAGGGCAGGTTTTCGGCTTCCTCCAAGGCGTCAAGGCCCTGATCGAGGCGGGCGAGCGCCTGCCGACCATTAAACTCGTGCTGGAGGGCCAAGAGGAGAGCGGCAGCTCCGCACTCAACGACCTCGCATCCATCCTTCGCCCGCGCCTGCAGGCCAACGTCATGATGGTCAGCGACACGTCCTGCGGCCCCGAAAACCGCCCCGCCATTGTTGCCGGCTTACGAGGCGTCCAGCACTTCACCGTCACCCTCACGGGGCCCGCCTATGACCTCCATTCCGGCGTTCATGGCGGCGTGGCGCCCAATCCCGCGCAAGGGCTGGCACGGCTACTCGCGACACTGCATAACGACGACGGGACCATCGCGGTGGCCGGATTCTGCGACCGCACACATCCGCCTTCCGACGAAGAGCGCGAGATCGCCCGACAAGGCGCGGTTTCCGACGAGCGTTACGCGCAGGAGATCGGGTGCCCGCCCGCCGGTGGCGCACGGGCGCTCGATGCCGTCACACGCGGCAGCTTCGAGCCCACAATCGAGATCAACGGGATTCACTCCGGCTATGGCGGTCCCGGCTCGAAGACGGTGATCCCGTCATCCGCCATTGCCAAGCTCAGCATGCGCCTCGTACCCGACCAGCGCCCCGCCGACACTCTCGACGCCGTACAGAAACACCTAGCCGAGCATTGTCCGCCCGGCATGAAATTGACCTTCTCGGAAGCCTGCGTCGGAGCGCCGGGGTTCCGCCTGCCGCTCAACTCGCCGGTCTTCCGGCTCGCCGCCGACGTGCTGCAACAGATGGACCCGCGCGGCGCGCTCTTCCGATGGGAGGGGGCGTCGATCCCCGTGGTTGCCATGCTGCAACATCTCACCGGGGCCGCCCCCCTGCTGGTCGGCTTCGGCCGCGAGGAGGACAAGATCCATTGTCCCAACGAGTCCTTCGGGCTCGACCAGTTCGTGCGCGTCATGACCTGGACGACCCTGATGCTCAAAGCGCTCGTCTGACCCCCCCCACGCACATGAGACGCCTTGCACAGGCCGCCGAGCTCCCTTGAGCTTCTCTTTCGGCGACGCCTTTGCACGTATGCAGGACAAAATCTGCCGCAACAGCGCTGTCCCCTTTACGCGCGCACCCTTCGGTGACACTCGCGGCCTGAGTTGTCCTTGACATTGTCGATGCGGCCATGGTATCAACAATATAAGTATGCGTTGTCTATTTTTTGAATTCAGTTGACGGCTCTCAAAAGGGGCGGATACCACTATGAAAAGAATTGTCGTTCTCGATGATGATCCTGTCGTTGTGGCCTTCATCAAAAAGGCACTTGATCTTAAAGGGTATCAGACCTTCACCGCAACCAACGCGACCGATTTTTTTCAATTCCTCCGCAAGCAGACGATCGATCTCGTCCTGCTCGACATCCGCATGCCCATTAAGAACGGCTTTGAGGTCTTCAAGGAACTCCGCACCAACACGTGCCCTCCCGTGCTGTTTGTAACGGGGGATACCGACTCATTCAGCGTGGAATCGGAAGCCGCTAAAGAACTCTGGCACAAAGACTTTCACGACGGGACCACGGATATCGTTTACAAACCATTCAGCCTCGACACCCTTTATAAAAAAGTCGCGTCTTTGATTGGGGACGCCGCGGAGAACGTCAATGAACAACCGCACAGTTTCCGATCTGGAAATCAATCTTAATGTCCGAAAAATCATGGTACGGCACCAGATCGACCTCGGCTGGCTGTCCCATAGCTCTTTCCGCGGAACCGTGTATATCCAAGGTGATTTATTGCTTCTTCCCGGCGTCAAAACCGAACTGACGCCAGTTTTGGTCAGCACGCTTTTCGACGAAATCGGCTGTTCCGCCGGCGTAAGCAACATGGTCATCGAACTGCACAACTGGCACCACAACTGCTACAACTCCGACTGGCAACTGGTTAAGGACGTGACGGTAAGAAGGTCTATGGCCAACGCCAACCCAAGCCAGAACGTTTTCGAGATCGACGAAACATGAAACCCAAACATGAGGCTTGCAGTTTCAGGGCCCAGCTTCTAATATAAGTCCACTTTTTTGCGCCTGTAGCTCAACTGGATAGAGTGTCGGCCTCCGAAGCCGAAGGTTGTGGGTTCGACCCCCGCCAGGCGCACCATCACAGAGCGCCGCGCGGTCACTGACCGAGCGGCCTTTTCTTCTCCCAACCGAAACACAACCTTCTGCATCACCTTTCGCGTTGCCGCGCAACCTGCGGAACGTATAGAATACGAACCCAAACGAGAGGATTCTGGCATGTCGCTTTCTCAGGATATTTGGCGGATCAACATTAACGTGCGCGAACACATCGTCAACCAGTACACCCCGTACGACGGCGACGACACGTTTCTAGCGACTCCCACCGCCAACACCCGCACGCTATGGGATAAGGTCAAGGCCCTCATGGACGAGGAACGCGCCCGCGGAGGGGTCTATGACATCGACAACACCCGCATCTCCACCATCACTTCACATGCGCCCGGCTACATTGACCGCGACCTCGAGAAAATCGTCGGCATCCAGACCGACACGCCTCTCAAACGCGCCATCATGCCCTTCGGCGGCATCCGAATGGTGCAGTCCTCACTCAAGTCCTACAACCGCGAGCTCCCCGCCGATATCGAAAACGTCTTCAAATACCGCAAGACGCACAATGACGGCGTGTTCGACGCCTACTCGGAGGAGATGAAGCTCGCCCGCCACACCGGCATCATCACCGGCCTGCCAGACGCTTATGGACGCGGCCGCATCATCGGAGATTACCGCCGCCTTCCGCTCTACGGCATCGACTTTCTGATCGCGCACAAAGAGTCGGCCAAGGTTCGCCACGTGTTCGACGCCATGGACCTCGAAGCGATCCAATTGCGCGAAGAGATTTCCGAGCAGATCCGAGCGCTCCAAGAACTGAAGGAAATGGCGACCTCATACGGCTTCGACATTTCCCAGCCTGCGAAGGACACCCGGGAGGCGATCCAATGGCTCTACTTCGCCTACCTCGCTGCGGTCAAGGAGCAGAACGGCGCGGCCATGTCGCTCGGACGAATTTCCACCTTCCTTGACATTTATGCCGAGAGCGACCTTGCCGCGGGCCGCTATACCGAAGAGCAGATTCAAGAGTTTGTCGATCATTTCGTGATGAAGCTGCGCCTCGTGCGTTTCCTGCGCACGCCCAACTATGACGCGCTTTTTTCCGGCGACCCCACGTGGATCACCGAATCGCTCGGCGGAATCGGCGTGGACGGGCGCCACATGGTCACCAAGATGACCTACCGCTTCATGCACACGCTGACCAACCTCGGGCCCGCGCCGGAGCCGAACATGACTGTGCTCTGGAGCCCGCGTCTGCCCGAGCCGTTCAAACGCTTCTGCGCCCGGCTTTCCATCGAGACCTCATCGATCCAGTACGAGAACGACGAGCTGATGCGCGAAAAGTTCGGCGACGATTACGGCATCGCCTGCTGCGTCTCAGCCATGCGCATCGGCAAACAGATGCAGTTCTTCGGAGCACGCTCAAACCTCGCCAAGGCCTTGCTCTACTGCATCAACGGCGGCAAGGACGAAATCACCGGGCAGCAAGTCGGACCCGAGATGGCCCCTGTGACCTCCGAGTATCTCGACTACGACGAGATCGTCCGGAAGTTCGACCAGATCTGCCGCTGGCTCTCACGCCTTTACATCAACACCCTCAACGTCATCCACTACATGCACGACAAATACTGTTATGAGCGGCTGCAGATGGCGTTACATGACGAGGACGTTTACCGCACCGCCGCGTGCGGCATCGCCGGGCTCTCGGTGGTGGCGGACGCTTTTTCGGCGATCAAGTACGCCAAGGTCAAGCCCATCCGCGACGCGCGCGGCCTAGCCGTGGATTTCGAGATCGAGGGAGATTATCCCAAGTTCGGCAACAACGACCCCCGCGTGGACGAAATCGCTGTCGAGGTGGTTAAAACCTTTATGGGCCGCCTCTCCAAGCACCGCACCTACCGCAACGCCACTCCCACGCTCTCGATTCTCACCATCACGTCGAACGTGGTCTACGGCAAGATGACCGGCTCCACACCAGACGGCCGCAAGAAAGGCGAACCCTTCGCTCCCGGAGCGAATCCCATGCACGGACGCGACTCGCACGGCTGCATCGCCTCCATGCGGTCTGTGGCCAAACTGCCTTATGACCACAGCGAAGACGGCATCTCCTACACCTTTTCTATCGTGCCGGATGCCATGGGACGCGAACCCGCCGAACGCATCGACAACCTGGTGAGCCTGATGGACGGATACTTCACGGTCAAGGGCCATCACATCAACGTCAACGTACTCAAGCGCGAGCTTTTGCTGGACGCGATGGATCACCCCGAGAAATATCCGCAGCTTACAATCCGCGTCTCCGGCTACGCCGTGAACTTCATCAAGCTCACTCGCGAGCAGCAGCTCGACGTGATCCACCGCACCTTCCACAAGAAGTTCTAACTCGGGTGGAGCGCGCAACCCCATTTATCTCTCACAGAGACCACGGAGCAGACATTAGAACTCTGCGCCGCTAGCAACCCGTCCTCTGCAGCACATCCAGCGCTTCTTTGCTGTTTTTCGCCGCGAGGAGGGCTGCAAGCCCTTCCTCTTTCAGCGCGTGCGCCAGCGACACTTTCACGCGGGCAACCTCCGCCGCAGCCGAGGACGGATAGAGAACCATCACGCACACGCGACAACGGCCGCCACGCGCACAAGGCACGCCCTGAGCGCTCACGCCCAGCGCCGCAACCGTGCGGTAGACGTTCTGCGTCTCGATCGCAAACAGCGCGACCTCCTCACCAAGGAGCTCCGGAACAAGGGACGGACGCGACTGAAGTTCTTTGCCGATCTCCTCCACCGCACCCACCACACCGCTGCGCGCGCACAGAGCCAACAGGAGTGCCAGCACCTGCCCTTGATCAGAGGGAGCCATCTCGAGCGAAATGCTCTGCCATTGCAAACAGGCGATCAACGGCGATGCCTGCTTTTTACCGTGCTCCGCCGACGCTAAGGGCATCGCGCCAGCCGTCAGCACGCCGAACATGTCCTCTGCGGTTTCACAGGCCAAGAGCGCCGCCCGCCCCTTCTCGTCCAGCATCCGGCAAACCTGCGCGATCAACTGCAACTGCGGCGTAGCCGAGCTATCCGGCGCCATGACCAGCACAACGATGCGCGCGGGCTTACCATCGGCCGCATCGAAATCCAGCCCTTCTTTTTTGAGACCCACCGCACACACCAGTCGAGTGACCGCATCGGTTCGCGCATGCGGAATCGCAAGTCCGTATTCCAATCCGGTCGAGAGTCCCTGCTCCCGTTCGAGAACAGCCTGCACCGCACGTTCGCGATCCATCACCAACCCGTTCTCATACAGCAGGCTCACCAGCTCAGAAATCGCTCCCTGCTTGGTCGTGGCAAGCAGCCGCGGCTTAAGCGTCTCGACCGCGAACCGGTTGCGCAACATGTTTGCCGCAACCGCAGAAGCCGGAGCCTTGCTCTGCATATTCTTACGCAAGAGGACATCGTCCAGCGGCTTTTGCAACTCGCGCAGACTCTGCTCGACCCCCGAAGAAAGCTCCAACATCACCGTATTGATGAGCGGACGCTCGCGTTCAGAGCACTCGAACATCACCTCGCCTTCGCGCCCGTGCAAATGGATCACCTGCGATTCTCGGCTGATGCGGTACAGCACCTGATGCCGATTGAGCAGATGCGCGTAAAAGCCGTCATCCTCGAATATCGCCACAGCACGGTTTATCATCAGCATCGCCGCCTGGTTGGAAGGAAAGCGGAAAACGATCCTGACCGGATCAGGCATCACATAATTCTGACGCGTGCCGTTACCACGCAAGGCAAACACGCGATCCGTCAGGAACGGCACACAGATACACGAAAGCAACGCCAACAACAGCACGGCAAAAAAGGCCCCTGACGGCAGCGCCGCCATGCCCGTCAGAGCGGCCAACAAGGCCAGGGAAAGTTCGCCACGCGACAACGACACCACGCCCACGCGCAGGCACCCGACCGCATTCAGCTCCGCCAGCCCAGCAGGCAGCGCGCTACCCACCAGTGTCGCCAGCGCCACACCACCCACGAACAGCATTGTAGCCACGACTACGGGTGTGTCGGCGAGCAAATTAGGGTTGACGTGCATACCCAACGCCGCAAAACAAGCAGGGATCAGCACCGCACTGACGAAGTCGAACCGCTCGCGGATCTCATGACGCAGGTCGGTTGAAGAGAAAGCGATTCCCATCACATATGCCCCCGCAATCACCGACAGCCCCAGCACGCCCATCACACCGCCCGCAATCAGCAGGCACGCCGCAGAGACCACAAAGGCGCCCGTGTAGCTCTTCTCGCGCAACGCCAGCGCGTTCACATAGCGTGCGATCGGGAAGCCGCATAGCGCGACGAGGCCAAACCCCAAAAACGCCCGTAGCGTTGTGGCCACCAGCAGCATGAGCGTGGGCTGCGAGCCCTTAACGACCCCTTCCGCAGCGCCCGAAAACACGGTGAAAAGAAAAAGCCCCAACAGCGTGTTGGTCATGGCCGCTGTCAGCGCCACCGTGCCAGCGGGCGACTCCAACCGCTGTCGCGCCGAAAGGAGCCGCGCCAGCACGCCCACAGAGGTTACTGAAACAACGGTACTGACCAGCAAGGCTTGCGGCGAGGTCCATCCCCAAGCGTTTGTTCCAACCAGCGCAGGCGCGATCTCGACCAAAATGATGAGCGCTGCCGCAAAGGAAAAAAAGAAACCTCCAATTCCCGCCGCGACTCCTCCTGCAGGTGACCGCCGAATCTGCCGCACATCCGTATCAAGACCGATCAGGAAAAAAAGCACGACCAAAGAAACCGTCACGATCCCGAACACGGGGCCTTGCGAGGTCAACAGACCCTCCGCGTCGCACATGAGGCCGTCTGGAAAAAGCGGCAACCCCAAGCCCCCCAGAAGATGCGGTCCAACCAACACTCCCGCCAACACCTCGCCCAACACTTTGGGAAAATGCCAGCGGTCAAAGAAGCGGCCGCCCATTTTTGCAGCGAAAACCAGCACGCCGAGCTGCAGGATGAATCGAGCCGACGGCACGACCAGCTCATGAGCCGACGCACGGCCTTGACCCGCAAAGGCCGCCACCGCGCAGAAGACAAGCGCCAGAATGAACGTCACCTTGTTCCGCATACCGCGCTCCTTTTCCTTGCACATCCGTTCGGTCGTTACGAAAGTATTAAACGGAGCTAAGTTTAGCAACGCCTTCGCAACTGCACAAGCTCACATCTGACACGCCAGCACTTATCCGCCGGCCATGCCGCACACCCACCGCCCGGCACGAGGTGCCTATACCTACCAGGCGAGGGTGCTCAGTCAACTTCCGCGCCGAACAGCTCTTCCGGATTGGCCTCCGCTTCCAAATGCCGTTTTGCGGTTTTGCCACCCTTGGGCTGCGAACGATTGCCGGGCTCCGGACGCGAGCGGGCACGATAGAGGATTTCCACGGGCGCGCCTTCAAGTCCGAAGCGCTCACGCAAAGAACGCGTCATGAAATCGGTGTACTGTTTGGTCGCCAGCTTGGGATCGTTGACGAACATCCTGATCGCAATAGGCGCCACACCGATCTGCACCGCATAGTAGACTCGCAAACGATGGCCATTCTTGGAAGGGGCAACCACACGCCGCGTCGCCTCGACCAGCGTACGGTTCAACATACCGGTCGGCAAGGTCAACCGCGTCTGCGCCGCGACCGCGTCGATCACTTCAATACTCTTGCGCACATTGAGACCGGTCTTGGCCGAGATAAAAACAATCGGACAATAACTGATGAAGGGCATCACCTTCCGCAACACCGGCTCCGACTGCGTCTGCGTCATGCCCTTTTCCATAGCGAGATCCCATTTGTTCATGAGGATCACGCAGCCCTTCTTGTTCTCTTGGATCAACGCAGCAATATGCTTGTCCTGCAGGGTCGGGCCCAACTCGGGATCGAGCACCAGCACCACCACGTCGGCATCCTTCACGCTCTCTTCCGCGCGGAAAAGACTGAAGCGCTCCACGGCATTATCGATACTGTGTTTATGCCGCATTCCTGCCGTATCCACCAGGATATAGTGCCGAGCCTGTGCGCCAGACCCGATGGTAAAGGGCACGTCGACCGAGTCACGTGTGGTCCCCGCCACAGCTGAAACAATGACGCGCTCCGCACGCAACAGCCGGTTGATATAGGAGGACTTGCCGGCATTGGGACGCCCCACAATCGCCACGCGCAGGGGTTTCTCTGCCGTCTCGTTCTTCGCTTCAGGCAGGTGCGGCAACACGGCCTCCATCAGTTCGACCATGCCTCGGTTGTGCTGCGCCGCCACCGGGAAGGCGGCGAAGCCCAAACGTGCGAACTCCTCGACTCCCGACTCATGCTGCGGCTCATCGCACTTGTTGACCGCGACTACGCACGGCACCCCCGCCTTACGGATGATCCGCGCGACCTCCTCATCCAGGGGGTGCAATCCCTGCTGCACGTCAACCACCAGAATCGCCACAGCCGCGTCACCGAGGGCAACATCCACCTGCGCACGAATGCCTGCAACGATCGGGTCTTTCTCGGCCTGGCCGGTAAGCACCATCACACCGCCCGTATCGATCAGATTGAAACGCTGACCCTCCCAATCGACCTCCCGCATCAGCCGATCACGGGTCACCCCGCTCTCATCATGCACAATCGCGACGCGCTTGCCCACGATGCGGTTGAAGACCGCCGATTTGCCGACATTGGGGCGCCCGACGATCGCCACCACACGAGATTTCACTATTGGCTGAGAAGTCATTGAGCACAGTATACGGGGAACGCGTGCCGCAAACAAGTGCAAGCGCAATGTGTTGAGAGGGTGCGTCTACTTTCCGGACACCTTCCCTAAACGTCTGCAACCGAGGCGGACAGGCTTACGCGATGCTCAATTCGTCGGCTGAAACGGTCACACGCACCGTCGCACCGGGCGAATAAGCACCTGCCACGATCTTTCGTGCGACAGGAGTCTCCAGCTCTCGCTGAATCGCGCGTTTGACCGGACGAGCCCCATACACCGGGTCGAAGCCTTTGTCCGCCAGCCATGCAATGGCCTTATCGTCGACCTCGAGCGTGAGCTCTTGTTCCGCCAAACGAGAACGCAGGTCTTCGAGCTGCAACCTCACGATGGCCGCGATCTGCGCGTGACCCAGCGGCTTGAAGAGCACGACCTCGTCCAAACGATTGAGAAACTCCGGCCGGAAGTGGGCCTTGAGCAAGTCGAGCACCTGTTTCCGGGTCGCCTCGGAGATCTCGGGATCAGCCCCGGTCTTCTTTTTGGCCTTGCTTGTTTCGGTTTGCGCCTCCGAGAGATATTCCGACCCGATATTGCTGGTCATGATGACCACCGCGTTGCGGAAGCTGACGGTGCGGCCGTGGCTGTCCGTCAGACGGCCATCGTCGAGCACCTGCAGGAGGATGTTGAAGACATCGGGGTGAGCCTTCTCGATTTCATCGAGCAGCACGACGCTGTAGGGTTTACGGCGCACAGCCTCGGTGAGCTGGCCACCTTCTTCGTAACCGATGTAGCCGGGAGGCGCGCCCACCAGACGCGACACGGTATGCTTCTCCATGTACTCGGACATATCAATGCGCACCATTGCACTCTCGGCATCAAACAGCTCCGAAGCAAGGGTCTTGGCAAGCTCCGTCTTGCCCACGCCCGTGGGGCCAAGGAAGAGAAAAGCACCTACCGGGCGCTGGCGGTTTTTGATGCCCGCCCTCGAACGCAACACGGCGTCCGATACGGCTTCAACCGCCTCGTCCTGACCGACCACACGACGGTGCAATACGTCCGGCAGGTGCAGGAGTTTTTCGCGTTCACCCTCGAGCAGCCGGGTAACCGGAATGCCAGCCCAGCGCGAGACCGCTTCGGCGATCTCCTCGGAAGTGACCTCTTCGCGCAGCATGACCGAGCCGTCCTTGGACAGAAGCTTGGTCTGCGCCGCGTTGAGCCGCTTCTCCAGGTCGGGAATCTTGCCGTACTTGAGTTCTGCGGCTTTGTTGTTATCGTAGGCCCTTTCGGCCTGTTCATAAGCGTTGCGAGCAGATTCAAGCTGTTCGCGCAGGACGCGCGTCTCATCGAGCACTTTCTTCTCCGACTGCCAGCGGGCGGTCATCGCATCCGCCTGGGCCTTGAGGTCTGCGAGTTCCTTGCGGAGTTCCTCGAGGCGAGCCTTGGAGGCGCTGTCCTTCTCTTTCTTCAGCGCCGTCTCCTCGATCTGCAGGCGCGTGACGCGACGGGTGATCTCGTCCAGTTCGGCGGGCATGGAGTCCATTTCGGTGCGGATGGAAGCGCAAGCCTCATCGAGCAGGTCAATGGCCTTATCCGGCAAGAAGCGGTCCTGTATGTAACGGTCCGAAAGCACAGCGGCGGAGACTAGCGCAGCATCCTGGATGCGTACGTTGTGGTGCCGTTCGAAGCGCTCTTTCAGACCTCGCAAGATCGAGATGGTGTCTTCCACCGAGGGCGGGTCCACCTGCACAGGCTGGAAGCGGCGCTCCAGGGCGGCGTCTTTCTCCATGTTCTTGCGATACTCGTCAAGTGTCGTCGCGCCGATGCAGTGGAGTTCGCCGCGCGCGAGCATAGGCTTAAGCATATTTCCGGCGTCGGAGGACCCCTCGGTCTTGCCGGCACCCACGATGGTGTGGATTTCGTCGATAAACAGCACAATGCGACCCTCTGCGGCCTTAATCTCATTGAGCACAGCCTTTAAGCGCTCCTCGAACTCGCCCCGGTATTTGGCGCCAGCCATCAGGGCCGTCATGTCGAGCGAAAAGATGGTGCGTTCCTTAAGCCCTTCGGGCACATCGCCTCGCACGATGCGCTGGGCCAGACCTTCGACAATGGCGGTCTTGCCAACGCCGGGTTCGCCTATGAGGACGGGGTTATTCTTGGTCTTTCGCGAGAGTATGCGGACCACATGACGGATCTCGGCATCACGGCCGATCACGGGGTCGAGCTTGCCGGACTTGGCGAGTTCGACGAGATCGCTACCGTATTTTTTGAGCGCCTCATACTGTCCTTCGGGGTTGTCGGTGGTAACGCGCTGGTTGCCGCGCACCTCTTTCAGCACATTCAGCAGCTTTTTGGTATCCACGCCAGCCTCAGCCAGCAGACGACCGCAAGCGGTACGCCGACCCGAATCCGCCATGGCCAGCAAAAGATGCTCAACCGAAAGATATTCGTCTTTGAGCTGCCGCGCGTAGTCGCCCGCCCTGACCAGCAGATCGTTAAATGGCTGAGTCACATAAATCTTGCCGACTTCGGTATCGCCGGACACGTGCGGCTTGCGGACAAGCTCTTCCTCCACGCGGGCACGGAGCTGGGGAAGGGCCACTCCAAGCCTCTGCAAAAGAGAGGCTGCCAGCCCGTCCTGCATGTCGAGCAAGGCGATGAGCAGATGTTCGGCGTCAAGTTGCTGATGCGAAAAGCGCACAGCCGTCTCACGGGCGTTCTGAAGGGCCTCTTGAGCCTTTTGGGTCCATTTGTTCAAATCAGTCATGGCGGTATCTCCTTCTATAGCTGTCTATCAACTACAGTTTGACTTATGCACCAGACGTGCCAGACTGTGAATAAACCATAAATAATTTATAAACAATATTTTACATCAATATATATCGACCCGCAAAGAGCCAAAAGGGCACACTTTACAAAAAGCGTATCCTTTTGGCTCAACCCGTTCGGCTGTTACTGGGGTGCGGCTTCGAGCTTGAAAAAGCGGGCGTCTCGGGCAGGCGACGCGTCAGGCAACCTGACCTCGTAGAACCAGGTAGAGGCGTCGAGTATGTTGGTAAGCGCAACCGCATCGAGATCAATACCCGTCACCGCGTTGCTCCAGCTGATGGGCGGGGTCAGGCCATAGGCGATCTTGAGCGTGTATAGAACATCGGTGAACGTGTTGTTCAAGCGCGTGTAGCCCACCCACAGCGCGTTGCTCTGCTTGTTGATCGAGAGCGAGGCACGGGCATTCCGCTGCTCATCGGTCAGCCCGTCGTTACGGTTCATGCCAAAAGCGTACAGCTCGAAGTTACTCATGCCCGCGCAGCCGGAGGGCGCATCCTGAGCGGCGTCCACGCTGCCCAGGATTTGCTGCTCGGTGTAATTCGCGAGTTGCCATTGCTCGTAACCGGTGGGCACATACGCCGGTACCGAGGAGAGTCGGAACCGCGCCGTCAGCGTGATCGGCGCGTCTCCTACAAACAGGTTCGGCGAGGGATTTGTGATAGCCGTCCCGACCCATCCGTCAAACACATAGCCAGGATCCGGAAGGGCCTTTACCGACACGGACAGGCTGCGGAAGAAGGTGCCGGTCCACGCAGCGCGATTGGTGACACCTTCCGTGTCGGTGGTAATCGCAATGCCATTGACATTGAAACTTCCGCCCGTTCCGCTCGCGTCGTTGTTGCGAACGGTCAGCGAACCGGTCCCTCCGAGGTCAAAGAAACCATTCAAGTGCTCGAACGAAACATCATGGCGTACGGCGGTATACTGAACCAGCACCTTGGCGACCGCCTGCTGCCATTGCGCCTGTGTGTACGTACGGCCCCAACGGCGATAATGCTGCTCGATCTCCGGTGCGATCACGTTGGCAGCCTGTGCGATGACACCGGCCATACGTTCGGGTCGGAAGGTGGTGTTGAGCAGGTTCGCGTAGCGGGTCACAAAGTAGTTGCGGAAATTCTGGTTGGCCCAAAGCTGGTTAATGAGGAAGCCCGGCTCGCTGCCGCCCGTCATCTTGCTGGACGAGAGATAGGCGAACATATTGAAGTTCGTACCGTCGGCCCCAGCCACGTCAAGATCGTAAAGCATCCAGCGCCATCGCATATCTCCGTACTTGCCACACGTTGCGACCTCGTTCGTGTGCGCCCGCCAGAAATCACAATTGTTAATCGGCCAGTCCGTGTTCCCGAAGAAGGTTTCTGCGATGATGTAGTCGGCATGGTTGGTGACATCGATTCCCGTGATCGGAACATTGAGCCCGTTGGTGAAGACGACGGCCGACTGGACCTGCTGGTAGTTGGCATCCTGCGATAGCGGATGCGCCTGAATCCAATCGATCAGCGCCTCGTAGTCCTCGTCGCTGTTCTTATCGCCGTCGATGCGCGTGATCTTGACCTTGTCGTTGTCGAGCGGGTCTTGTTCATGCATCAGGAGATCCACGTTGTCGGCTCCAAGACCATAGCGCGTGGCGAGGTAGTGCTTGTCGAAGCTCTCACGCAGGTTGTGTAGGCCCCAGTATTCGCCGTTCATATAGGCGACGACTGGGCGATAGGCCATCACCGAGATGTCGAGACCCTTGACCATGCGATGGAAGACGGCGTCCTTCATCATTGTGGCGACGCCAGCGTAATCCGGCCCGTACCAGTCATTGCCGCTATTGCGCAAGAGGAAACGCTTATAGCCGGTGGCCGCCTCGTCCGGGAAGAGCTTGTAGTTAACCAGATCCGTGCCGTACTCTTCCAAACGCGCCATCAGGTAGAGGGTCTTTTGGGGAATCGCCCGCGTACCGCCGCCATACATGGTCGTTCCCAGCTTATACGAAAAAGCCGCTGCTGTTTGATTGGTCTCGAAGAGTTCGAGCTGCACAGGGCGTTCCCATTCCATCGCATCGCCGTCCTGATGATAGTTGGCATGGGGCTTGCCCCACTTGTTCTCGCCATACCCTTCGGCCGAATCGGCATAATACCTGCCCGGCACGTAGATGCCGGACGCGAAACCGAACAGGTTATTCGTGTCGGTGATCAGCGAGACGACCGGCAGCACTCGGTTCGTGAACTGCGTGCCGATGAAATAGGTGCCCCGCGTCTCAGGCGAGCAGGCATTGCCCAAAATCGTGACCGCACGCAGGACTACGGCCTTGGCCACGCTGCCGATCGGCGTTTGCCAGGCTGCGGTTGGCACACCGTTGGTAATCTCTATCGGGTTGGTGCGAAGCCACGCGAGGCCAGAAGTGGCCGGCGTTTGGCTATTCACCGTCACATAGTCTCCACCATACTTATACGTGGACGCGTAAAGCGGGTCACTTCCGTCTAACGTATAGTAAATCTTATAACCCGCCGTAGCGGTATTCAACACGACCGTCTGGTTGCCCAGATAAAACCCGGGGGGCACGGAGAAGGTCGGCTTCTGCGAAGTCAGTGTCTCTTGGAATTTCTGATCATTGCTGCGATTCGGCAGGCCGGGGGTCGGCATATCATATACGGCGTAAGTGCCTTTGATTCCGTCCGAGGCGAGTCCATAGGAGTTATTTTGACCGGGCTCGGTTAGGGGCGCATCGAATTTATGGATACGCAAACTAGTTGGCACATTGTTTGAAAACAGATGGACGTTTTCGCCCGTCTTCGTCAGCCCGAATTGGCCGTGAACGATCGGCACCTGTTCGTTAACCAGCGCCTTGACGGTCATGTCCATGATCAGATCGACACTGGAGAGCGACCTCTGGTGCACCTCGACCGCCACCACGTTGGTGCCTCGCACAAGTCCCGTCGCCGAAAACAGGAAATTCGTCCAGAGCGTGGAAGGAACCATCATTGATGCCAGCGTGGTGTGGGAAACTGTGCCTGTGGGCATGAACACGCGCGACACCTCAACCCCATTCAGATAGAGCACCATGCCGTCGTTTATGCGCGCGTTGACCACCAAACCGGTGATGACCGAGGGGTTGATAACATTGAAGGCTTTGCGGAAATAGGCTGTTGGATAACGGTTCGTGGGGCTGCCGCCATACTCCAAGACCGTTGCACAGTCCATGTTCAACTTGGGGTCGTTGTACCCGAGGGGCGTGATTCCACTCGCCCAGGCGGCATCATTGAACGTGTTGGTTTTCCATGTCGCCACGGGTGCGCTGGAAGGCGCGGAATACCGCCACGTCGTGTTAGCCGGAACCACCGCCATGTCCGGAGCGTTCGTCCAGACGGTACGCTCTGGAGCGTTGGTCTCAGAACTGGCGAACACCACCAAGAAACCCCCTGCGGGAATGGTGTAGTTAGGCAACCGGACGCCCTTTGCCTCCTCGTAAGGGTTGGCGTCTCCAAGGCCATAACCCAGAATATTGAGGCTGCCGGGCCCCGTGTTATACAGTTCGATCCAGTCCGAACTGGTATCGCCCGTCTCGTCAGCGAGGATTGAGTTGTCATAGCACACCTCGTTGATGACAAGCTCGCTGTTCGCGTACGACCCCGCACAGGCGATCAGGGCGGTTACGAAAGCCTTTTTCCACATACCACACCTCTTTTTGCCGCCATTGCCGCACGGCCACTCTATCCGTAAACTACTTAATAGCAACCTTTATGCCAAGTCCACCCGCCTCACCGTTCTGCGGCCAGCGACCCTCCGCTGACGGTCTCCAAAAACTGTACCATGCGCAGATATTCGCGCTCAGCTTTCAGACAAAACCTGCGGTAGGCCAGCAGTTCTTCACGCGCCGAAAGAACCTCTTCGTATTTGACCGTTGATTCCTTTGCCAGCGCGTCGATCTGTTTCGTGACGGTTTCCTGCACCCGCTGGCGCTCCTCCGTGATTTGATCGCGCGCTTCACGTGCCGAAAGGAAATCAGCCAGAACGCCGCCGACCTCTGCCCGGATTTTTGTTTCTACGCCGTCCGCACGCATCTCGGCGGCGGCCAGTTCGGACCGCGAGCGCTTAACCTCGTCTCCCAGCCAGTTAAATACGGGCAGCGTAATTGCGACACGCACTTGCCATTCCGTTTGGTCCTGAGAAGTCGTATCGTGGCCGCTAAAGTACTGCTCCGTGGAGGTGCCGGTGGCGGACTCCTCCTCATAGGTGCCCTCCACATACTCCAGCCACGGGATATGTCCGGCTTTCGCCGCCTTGACTCCGTGTTGCGCAGCCTCTTTCTGACGCGTCACCCGAAGCAGATCGGGACGCCGCAGGAACGCCATGTCCGTTAATGCCGACACCTCGAGACGCGCAGGATCAATAAGCCGCGAAAAATCCGGCGGACGAAGGCAAACCTGCTCGGCAGGCACTTTGGCGAGCAACGCGATCTGCCGGATAATCTGCTGCCGCGCGAGTTGTTTCTCGCGGATTTCCGAGCGGAGAGACACCCAGCGCGTTTCGGAACGAATCAGATCCAAAGCATTGGCGACGCCGGCATCAGCCTGTTCTTTACGATAATCGCGCAACTCTCTGCGAAGCGTCGCCATCTGCTCCAGCAAAGCGATTTCCTCCTGCAACATTTGCGCCTCGAGACACAGCGTACGAACCTCGCAGAAGACGGCATAAGCTTCTTCGTCCGCTTCCGCCTCTATCACTTTTGCAGACGCCTCGCCACGTTTCCGCAGCCAGCGGTTTACAAAAGGGTTGGCCATGTATACGCGAAGCCCCAGCGTGTCCCCATCGAACGAACTATCTCCCGTCTGACGGTATCGGGTAAAGGGCCGACTTGGCATATTGACCTCATCGGGAAAGGTTTGCATACCCCTGCGCTCCGGCGAGACCTCATCCTCGTCGCCCTCGTGGTGACCCAGACGCAGCTGGGGATTGCGCCAAGCCGTGTCCACGGCCGTCTGGTACCGCTCACCCCGGGCGTCCAACAGCAGCGCTTTCGCTTCGTTGCAGTTGGCCGCAGCCATGCGGGCCAGGACATCCCAATCGTAGCCCCCGTCCGGCGGCGCATTGGTCACCGCCGACACAACAACCGTGTTCGTTTCGCTTGAGGAAGGCGGCGGCTGAAACGTCTCGGATTCCTTTGCGAAGTTGGCGCATCCCGCCAAAACCAGGCAGGCGGAGCCGATTCCGCACACTCCCAGCTTGCGCCAAAAAACCTGTTTCGCCATGACAATCACAATCCCTACCGGCCGCAAATCGGACTCTTCTTAGAGCGCTGCCGGCCTACTTCCGGAAAAAAAACAGATGCGTTTCACCCCCTCCAGCCAAGTCTCGCGACGGCCGGATTCCAAGGCCACAGTCTCGCCGGGCACCAACGTATTGTTGTCGTCCAGCACACGCAACCGCACACGACGCCCGCGCATGGGAAAACGCGGCGCAGGATTGAAAGGCTCCAGAAGATCCATCACCTCGGGATCGATGGTCTCGACCTGCGCCGTCAGCTGAGCCGAACTGCCGGCCACCGAACGTTTCACCCGCAACTTGTCGCCGACTTTCAGCCCCTCGCTCTGCCGCTGCGTCAGCAGGCCCGTGATATAGAGCGAACTCGAAGAGGCCACCCGCACGAGCGGCTCGCCCGCCACCACCACGTCTCCGGGCTGGCGCAATACGCGCGACACGACTCCCGACCGCGAAGCTAACAAAACGGCGGGGTCCTTGACAGCTGCCTGCCGGCAGGCCTCCGTTGCCTGACGCATCGCAATCGCGATCGGGTCAGCGGCCGACCCTTCTGCCATGGCGGCGGTTTGCAGTGCTTTCACCGCCTCCAAATCCTTGAGCGCCTGTTCGTGTTGCTTCTCCAGCGCAGCAATCAGCGGCGAATACCGAGCCACGGCCTGTTCAAGCGCCTGGGCTTTGGGCCGCAGCGAGGAAAGTTCCGTCTCGCTCACCAGGCGCCGGTCCACCAAAGGCTGCAAACGCGCGATCTCCGCTTGGAGCGCGGCCAGCTCCGCAGCGTCCCGGGCGCAATTCATCTTCTCGGTCTCCAGTGCGACCGACGCTTCCTGCACCATCTGGCTGCTGCGCCGCTCGGATTCCTGCAACGTTTGGCGGTAACGTGCAGCCCCCTGTTCGTAACGCAGCAACCCCTGCTCGTAATCCTTGAGGCGCGCCTCATTCATCGCCAAATCCAGCGCCCGGTCAGAGGATCCCAACCGCACCAGCACATCGCCCGCGTTGACATGCTGTCCAACTTGCACATCGACCGACAGAATACGCGCGGTCTCGACCGCCCCGACAGTCTCCGACTCCGCCTCCACCAAACCGTTGAACCGGTCCACCAGCCCCTCCTGCGTCTGGAACCACAAGAAGTAGGGAATCAGCCCAAGAATGAGCAACAAGAAGCTGGCCCGCATCAGGCGACGCACATGGACCCTGATCGGCACCCTCATCTTTTTACGTTTGTAATGACTCGTCATACTGGATCCATCCTTACAGTTCCACTGTGGTGCGCTGCATCAGCAACACCGGGTCCGAAAAACTGCCGGCTTTTTTGAATGCAAGCACCAGATCCTGCTGATAGGCCGGGTCCAACAGCTTCACTTGATAAGAGAACTCCATGCTGTCGCCCTGCTCCGCGTCTCGCATGCCCAAGAGATAAAACGACGAGCAATATCTCGTGAGAAGCTCCTGAACCTCCTGCTCAGCCTTCGCGTCGTCGGCAGGCATAATGAAACGCAACAGCCCCTCATACTCGCGCCGCGAGGCGAAAGGCGCCCAGTGGAGCAACAGCGCCGCGACGTTGATGAGAAGCGTACCGATCGCGGCCACCACCGGCATACCCGCACCGCAGGCGATGCCGATCCCGAGGCAGGCAAAAAGAAACATCGCGTCGCGCGGGTCGCGTACCGGCGTACGGAAACGGATAATCGCCAGCGTGCCGAGAATTCCCATGCCGCGCGCAAGGTTGTTCCCGACCGCCATGATCAACATGCACGTCACCATACTCCCGAGCACCATGGTATGAATGTAGGAGCGGGAATAGGTGAAGCCCCGGAACGTAAACTGGTAAACCGCAGCAAACACCATGGCCAGCAGGAAACTCAGCACCAAGGCGCCCGCCACGATAGCCGAATCCAACGGCTCTTGCGTCCCTAAAAACATCGCCAGGTAGTCGTTCACATTCACAACTTCACACGCTCACTTTCAAATCTGCGCCAGCGCTTCTTCCGTTTCCGTGTTCGTCGCGGGATAGCCCCGGAAAAAACCTTCGCGCCAAATCGCCGTTGAGAACTTGCAGTTCCCGCTTCTCCGCAACTGGAAACGCTCCACCAGATCCATCATCCACACCGGCGTATACGACAGGGCCTTCACTTCCAGAACCACGCCGGAATAGGGCAAGCCAAAGCCCTGCGCCTCTGTCGAATCCATCCCCCGCCACAAGCCGCTCCGTCCGAAATCCGTCCAAGAGTCTGTCACCTGATACTGAAGTTTTCTATCAAACGTCACCCGTGCGTACCTGTCCACCGTGCCCACGTAAGACTCTCGTGTGTAACTCACGAGCACCTCCGGCCGCGCGCCGATCTCCCACACCAGCCTCTTGAACTGTAAAAAATCCACCTCATGGCGTTCGCTCTTGAAACAATCGGGCAACCGCACGCCAAAAATGATGTCCTTGCTCCACATGTGAAACGGGATCGCCACGCGGGTCTTGACGATCGTCTCTTCCAATTTTGCCTTGATCTCCGCAAACACCGGCGCCGAACCGATCTCACCGTATGTCCGGACCCGCAACTTGAAACGCGTCACAGCCTCGCGCTCCTTGGCATAGTGCAGCGAATAATAAGGATCGTCCAACTGCAACGTTGTGATCTTGTACTCGGGAGGATCTCCATGCGTATACGGATCAGCCCGGCAGAAAGGCTTGATAAACTCTCTTATCTCGGCAACGCGCGCTCTGGGAATGATGTATTTCGCCTCGTAACGCGTCACCAAATCCCGCTTTACCTTTTTGCCTCTCCAAGCCACACACCCTCCTCAAGATTACAATCTGATAATATATCACATTTTCACCCTCTCTCGTTAGAAAAAAATGAGCGTCCTAACACGAATCTCACAATTCAACAACGCCCATTTACATCTTATTGCCGTTTGAGGTCGCTGCTGAGATTGAATTTTGGGGGGCCGTATTGAGACCCGTCATGCGTGGCCTTTTAGATTCGGATCTCGCTCTTCTTCCATTCAGACAGCCAGACGCTATGGACAGATATAAGGTATAATATGTTGCACGATAACAAATTGCTATTCGGCATCCGTCGTTTTTCAACCCTCTCTTGCTCCGCCTCGGTGTGGTTATGGGCGCAAGCCGATCTCCACAGGATAATCATGGGAAAACAAGTCTATTTCGTCGGCGGTTCTTCCGACGGCTACGTATTTGACGCGATGAAAACGAAACGGCAAGAAAACGGATCAGCGCGCCTTTTTGCCGCTGGCCGCGCATAACCCTTCATGTAACTGTTTGGCCCAGAAATCGATGGCGTCCTCCGCCGCGTGCCACTTGCTGAACTTATCGAACTTGAAGGTATATTTACGACCCACGCGGGCATCCACCGCCGCAAAGAGCCGCTGGTTGGTCACCGAGTCCAAGCCTTCGCACTCGGCTCCAATCTCGCCGACCGACAGATTTTTGCCGGTAACGATCGCTTTGACCGCACTCAGCGCAATCCCGATCGGGACCACCGATGAAATCGTGTCAAGCACGACCGCTGACCCATCCGCTTCTGTCATCGCCACGCGGATGCGCATCACACCCGGTCCGGGCTGGCTGACCAGCAGAAAATCGCGCTTCAACTCTTCGCGGAGGGCGGCGTCGAAGTAATTGACCAGTTTTTGCTGGTTCTCTTTCGACAACGAGGCAATGTTACTATCCTTGCTCGGCACATAAACCCGAACCGGATCGAGCAGAATCTTCGTGTATGAGCTGAAGTTTCCCTTCGGATTGATGTAACTCAGCAATGCCGAGTCGCCGCCACGGTCCTTCAGCTGCGTATAGTCTCTCAGGAAACCCGAACCTTTGACTGACCGCTTCTGATAGGTGGACGCGCAGCCACTCACGAGCAGTGCTCCGATGATTATCCCAACGACAGGGGCACCCCAGACGATTGCATTCTTTTTCATTATTCTTCTCCTTTTTTTGAGTCCGCCGGAAAACGCCGTCGGAAAACGACTCACTGCGCCAAGGCCCCGCACTTCACGCACAACACACGGACCGCCTCGGCAATCGCCTTCAGCCCTTTGTCGTTGACCATGTAACGAAAGACCCGTTCCGACGGCTTCTTGAGAACGCTTGAAACAATCTCCGTGTCAATCGGCACATTCTTTTCCCTTGCCACTTCTTCGAAGATCGGGTCTGGACGCAACAACACCTTGTTGAGGTCCGGCAGCGAAAGCATGAGCACTTGCGTGTCCTGCTTGTGCGCCAAATCGATCATGGCGCAGAGGTTGGCTTTCAGCTTCGCCCTGTCCGTGTTTTTCCACACGTCCATCGCACCGTATGCCAAGACCATCAGATCCGGATCGTTCTCCCGTAAGACTTCGGGAAGACGTTGCAAGGCGTCTTCAGCAAATTCGCTGGGATTTCCCCTGCTGACGACCTTGCGCTTCATCGCCTTAAACAGCGCATCATCCATCTCGGTTGACCTGAAAAAGTCGGCCTTGTCTCCGATGCCCGACGCATAAATCAGAATCACAGCATCCTCCGACAGCGGAGCGAGCTTGGGGGCAGACGGCTGTTTCTTCCCGCAGGCGGAAAGCGCCAAAGACAGTCCCGCCACAGCCAGAAGCCCAAGCGCCCCATGCCGCCACCGCTGCCACCGCCTCCGCGGAGCACGCACAACGACCTCTCTAACCGTCCTCTCACCCGACCACACGGCCATTTCTGCTGCCTTTCTGACGTTCTGTTTTCCTCTTCAAAGGGGATGCCCGACTTCGCCACATTCAATCCGGCGAAAGAGCCCATGTCTTGTCCGGATCATAGGCCTTGATTTTCGCCGCGGCCTTGCCGGTGTCAGGCCCTAGATCTTTCTGATAAACACGGCCCTGCTGATTGACCAGAAACGTCATGATCCCTGTTTCGCCATAGCTCGCCGGCCACGCAACCAGTGCGAACCCGCCAATCATGTTGCCATTGATGATGTAGCTGTATTTGCCCCCTGCCGCGGATTTCGTCTGAGCGGTGAGAATCTTGAAAAAGTATCCGTGGAAAGGCTCCGGCCCGGCGTCATCACCGCGCGACTTGGAGTAACCCTCTCCCTGGGCCTGGGCTACCAACGGTCCGAGCGGACTGATCTCACCGTCGAGTTCGGGTGGCCAGTAGAGACCATCCTTCGCGCCGGGTGTACTGAGCAGTTTCTGCGCATACTCCAACACCTCATCACTGTCGCGGTCTCTGGCTGCATATTCGCGCTGGGCTTCGACATAGGCGCGCAGCGCACTGAGCGTCATCAGTTCGTTACGGCCAATCCGGCGAGAGAGCAATTCGTCTTTGCCCGCCTCGGCATCAAAGAACCACTTGCCATCCTTCCGCACAATCGGAACAGGAAAAGGCCAAGCGTCTTTGCCTGCTTCGAGCTTACAGCAGGTGTCCGATTCACGCACAATGCGCTTGGCTTCAACCAGCGCCGCAGTGAATTTGTTTAGCTCATTGGTGGCCTGGACGCGATCGGGATTCTGCAGGTCCTCTGCCGCTTCCCCGAAAAGGGCCCTGAGCGCGTCGCCGTCACAGGCCTTGGCCGCACACTCGAGGGCGGCCACCGCCGCCTCCGGCGTGTCGAACGTTTTCGCAGACTCCTCCGCTCCAGCGGCGAAAGAGAGGCGGGGTACCAGTGCCAGAATCAGCCCGGCAACCGGCACAATAGAAAGCGTTTTAATCGATGTTGTCGAAAGATTCATGAGTGTTCTCCTCTCCGATATTCATACGAATGGGCAAGCACAGGCATGGAGATCAACGTCCCCTCCCGCCGCCGCGTCCGCCGCCGCCACGACTACCGCCAAAACTGCGGCTGCCACTAAAACCGCTGCTTGAACGGCTCGAGTAGCCGCGGCTGCTGTAACTGCGGGACCCCGATCCGCTACTGAGGCCGCCAAAGGCACTACTTCCCGAGGAGGTGCTGTTCGGGCGAGATGACTGACCGCCCGCAAAGGAGGAAGAGGAACGCGATGTGCTCGGCGCGGTTGTCGGCCGCGTGGAAATATTCCCCGCTGTCGGACGCGTGGCGACATTGCCCGTAGAAGGACGCGCCGCGACGTTACCGGTTGAGGGACGCGTCGTCCCCGTGCCGGTACTCGGCAGCGTCGAAGGACGCGCGACGCCGGAACCGGAGGAACTCCAACCCCTGGACTCCAGTGTACGCGCCGTTCCTGAAGCCCCGAGGGTGCTTGACGCCCGCAAACGATTTTGATCCGGCTGCCACTTCTGGGGCGGACTCGGCCTGGTTGC
>JADHEF010000506.1_pt1 | contig 39012 bp, 33 predicted proteins | sample 8952391 | NCBI WGS metagenome assembly JADHEF01 (sample SAMN16124439, study PRJNA663245) | bioreactor sludge metagenome | isolation source: sludge (nitrite) | place: India:Bengaluru | collected 2019-02-28 | reverse complement strand
TGTCCGTGGAGGTGGATGAGAACGAGATTCGCATCCAGCTCGACGCGGCCTGCGACGACACGTCATTCATCGCGGAAACCCTGATGAAGGGCGGTATCAGGATCACGTCGCTCCGGGAAGAGGAACTGGACCTGGAGGAGATCTTCATGAAAATCACCACCGGCGCCGTGCAGTAAGCCGTTGGGTATCGGGCGGCGGGACGCGGGTCAGCTTGTGACGCGGATCACTTCCTCCACGGTGGTGATTCCATTCATCACCTTCAGGATACCCTCCTCGCGGATGGTCCGGTAACCGCTCTTTCGGGCCAGCTCGCGGATCACCGAAACGGAGGCGTTCGTTTCCAGGACATCCCGCATCGATTCGTCGGGAACGAGAAACTCGAAAAGTCCGAGGCGGCCCATGTAGCCCGTGTTCATGCAGGAATCGCAGCCGCCGCCGTGAACGTAAGTGATCTCGCCACGCTCCGGACCGATACCGAGCAGGTCCAGGTCGGTTTTCTTGGGCTTGTACGGTTTTTTGCAGTCGGCGCAGACCGTCCGCACGAGGCGCTGGCCCAGGACGCAGATTACGGATTCGGCCAGCCGGCGTGTCTCCACATCCAGGTCGGCGAGGCGGCTGAAAGCGGTCGGCGCGTCGATCGTGTGGAGGGTGGTGAAGACCAGGTGGCCCGTCATGGCCGATTCCACGGCGATGACGGCCGTTTCCTTGTCGCGGATTTCCCCGACCATGATCACGTCCGGGTCCTGGCGAAGGATGGACCGCAGGCCCGTTGCGAAGGTGAAATTGGCCGCCGGGTTTACCTGCATCTGGGAAATGCCCTTGAGCTGGTACTCGACCGGGTCCTCGAGGGTAATGATGTTCTTGTCGCCCGTGTTGATCTCGTTCAGGGCCACGTAAAGGGTCGTGCTCTTGCCGGAGCCTGACGGACCCGTCACGATAACAAGCCCGTGGGGCTTGTGAATCGCGCGCTCGAATTTCTCGAGGTTCTCGCCCTCCATGCCCAGTTTGGTCGGATCGACGGTGATCTGCTTCTGGTTCAGCACGCGGATGGAGACTTTTTCACCCATGGCCGCCGGGCTGGTATTGATGCGCAGGTCGATGTCGTTCTTGTCGATCCACAGGGTTGCCTTGCCGTCCTGCGGGATGCGCCGCTCCGTGATGTCCAGCGTGGCCATGATCTTCAGGGCTGAGATGAAAGCGTTTGTGATCAGCCTCGGAAACGCAAGGAGCTCGTACATCAGTCCGTCAATGCGCGCGCGGATCTTGGAACCGTCGTTTTCCGTGTCCAGGTGAAGGTCGCTGGCGCGCCGGCGCACCGCCAGCGTGATGACCGCCCGGACCAGCTTGAGCATGGCGTCCTTCTCCACCGGCAGGTCGCTTCCCCCCGTCTTGCTCCGTCGTGCCTCGGCCTCAAGCGACTGGATCAGGTGGGAAATGTAGTCGCGCAGGTCGTAGATCGGCGTGATATTCTCGCGGCAATGGGGACACGTGTAGAAGTTCAGGTCGGAATAGCTCTCGATGTTGTCGATGCCCTTGTTGCAGAAGGGGCAGCGGTTCTTTGGCGGGCCGCTCTTGATGGCCTTGACCACATAAGGGATGAGGGCAAGCATGCCGATGCGTGCGGCCATCAGGCGATGCTCGGCCGCCAGCACGTCCCCCTTCTGCGCGCGGAATCGCAGGAACCACCCCGACACTCACCGCCGGCGCGACATAACCGGAGTCCAACGCAGACTGGAAATCCGACTGAGCCCGGGCCATGACCTGTGGCCACTTGTTTGCCTTGATCAGTTCCGCCAGGGTCGGCTCCGCCTCACCGGATGGGGGAGGCGGCTGGGTCGTGGGGACCGGCGTTGCGACCGGCTGGCCGGCACCCGGTGGCGGTGCTGCAGTGGCCGCGGGAACGGCCGCGACAGTCGGAGTCGGCGCGGGGGGCACCAGCGACGGCCCTCCCAGTTTCAGGACCTCCTGCATGGCCGTATTGGCCTGCTGGCGCAATTCGGCGCTCGCGGCCGGCGAATCGGCCACCGTTCGGAAATGATCCAGGGCAACCCGGTAATCGCGCCCCTGCTGGGCAAGTTGGCCCAGCCGAAACCGGTAACTCGGGTTGGCCGGGCTCAATTGAACCGCCTCGCGGATGAGCGGAAGAGCGCGCTGCGGCGCGTCCGTTCCGCCAGCCGAAAGAATCTGCTCCGCGGATTTGAAGGATTGGTCCGCAAGATCAGCCGCAACCGCCGAGGTCATCTTCTCCAGGGTGCCGGGAATCGGCGTCAGCTGGCGGGCGGACGGGTTCTGGAGAACCTGGAGGAGCAGGATATACTCGCGTCGTGCACCCGCGGCATCGGTGGCCCGCAGTTTCTGGGCGACTCCCAGTTGCCGATAGTACAGCTCAAGAAACGGATTGGCAAGCTGGCCGGCCGCGGCCGGGGTTGCCTTGACCCCGTCAAGCAGGATCTGGAAGGCCTCCTGCATGCGACCGGCGTCACGGGCGGTCACCGATTGGCGAACCAGCGAATCCGGCGTCCCGCTGCCTCCCGGCGAACCCGAGGTCATGACCTCCTTGATATCCGACCGTCGGTAGGAGGTTTCTCCCCCCGTAACGGGATCCTTCAGTTTGACCGTTTCGTCTGTCTGTTCAACCACCTTTCCTTCGCGGGTGCGACCGTTGTTGAAGACAATCACGTCGGCCGGGCAAATGGCGTCCAAATGGACGAAGGCAAGGGTTGCGGTCAGGAGCAGGACTCGCTGGGAAGGGCGCATTGGGCAGATCCGTGGAGTAGGCATAGTTTGCCAAACACGACAGGGTCCCCCGCGATGATAGTCAACTTCCGTGATGTGCAGTCCCGCGCGTGGGAATCCCTTGTGGGCAACCCCTTCCCCTCGAAAATAACGACCTCTTCCAAAACCCGTTGCCACGGGGAATCGGCGAAACCAAAATCGTCCGCACCATGAACAGCCCGTCCATCCACCATTCAGTTCCCGAGTTGTCTGCCGCCCTGCTGGAATGCCATCGTTCCGGGGCTCCGGTGGCATTCGTCCCAACCATGGGTTATCTACACGACGGCCATGCGACTCTCATCCGGCAGGCTGCAGAGTTCGCCCGGCGGGTTGTGGTCTCGATCTTCGTCAATCCCCTCCAGTTCGGCCCCAACGAGGATTTTGACAGGTATCCTCGCGATTTTGACCGGGACCTGCGAATCGCGGTCGAGTCCGGGGCCACCGACATTTTCGCCCCCGGGCGTCGGGAACTTGTCCCCGCCGACATGGTCGTATCCGTGGACCCCGGATCCCTCGCCAATGTCCTGTGCGGGCGGTCAAGACCCGGGCATTTCAACGGGGTGTGCACAATTGTCGCAAAACTCTTTCATGTCGTCCGCCCCACCCATGCCGTGTTCGGCTGGAAGGATGCCCAGCAGTTCGTGATTCTGAGACGGATGGTCCGGGATCTTGGTTTCGACGTCCAGATGGTCGGAGTGGAAACCGTCCGCGAAGCCGACGGCCTGGCAATGAGCAGCAGGAATGTGTACCTGACCCCGGAGGAAAGAGCTGAAGCCCCTGCGATCCGCCGGGCCTTGGTCGAAGCCGGGCGCCGTGCCACGGAAGACCGGATCGCCGACACGCGGGAACTGATGGTGTTCGTCCGCACGGCGATTGAAAAGGAGACCTCGGCCCGCGTCGACTATGTTGAGGCTGTGGATCTGGACGCCCTGGCGGCGCTGGACCGTGTCTTGCCCGGAAACACGATGATTGCCGCCGCGGCATACTTTGGCAAAGCCCGGCTCATCGACAATATCCGTTTCTGACCGGTGTTTTGTGCCGCAACGGCCCCGGCATGGCACACCGGGTGAGGGCGGTCCGGGAACCCCCGGCACCAACCCGGATTGCGGACAGGGCGTTGTGCGGTTGACGGCCCACATTCCAAACGCTGTATTTGGCGGCAGAAAATGCTCAGGGAACACCAATACGTCTTCAACCGCGTGAACATGTTGTTCGACCTTGCGCTGACCGGGCTGAGCGTCTGGCTCGCGCACCTGTTGCGCAACGCCCTGATCGGGCCATACCTGTTGCCCGACGTCTTCCCCAAACCGGCCCGGTTCGCCGACTACGCGTGGCTCGCGTACACCCTCCCCCCGGTGATGGTCATCCTGCTTCGTCTCAATGGGTATTACCACTCCCAGCGGATTCGCCCCTTTGGCGAAACGGCCCGCATCGTGTTCTTCAGCGCCGTGGAAACGGCCGTCGTCGCAATGGTGGTCACGTTCTTCTTCTCGCGCGATAAGGTTTCCGAGGCATTCTCCGGCGTTGTGGTCGGCGAAGCGGTCAGCCGCGGGGTGATCGTGCTCGTTCCCCTGGTGCTGACCGGACTCATGCTGCTCAAGAGCTTCCTTGTCCGCCGCGTCCTGATCCGCCTGCGTGCCCGGGGAAAGAACTGGCGTTCCCTGCTCCTGGTTGGCAGCGGTGACAACCTTCGGGATTTTATCCGTCACATCCGTTCCCATCCATACTGGGGATTTCGCCTGGAGGGAATCGTGGATGACAGCGGGCGGGAAGCCCAGCTCGTGGAGGATGTTCCCGTCGTCGCCCCGCTGACCAGCCTGATCGAGTACCTCGAAAGGCATCCCGTGGACGAGGTTGTATTTGTTCCCGGGCGCCGCCCGCTCGAGGATCTGGCTCCCTATTTCGGTCAGTGCGAGGTGATCGGAATGCGCACCCGGCTCTCGCTCAACTTTTTCAGGCACACCATAGCGCGGCCCGTTCTGGACGCGTTTGAGGGGATCCCGGTGGTCACCTACTTGCCCACCCGGGAGCTCAATGCGGCGCTCCTCTTCAAGTATGCGTTCGACCGCCTTGCCGCGGCCGTCCTGCTGCTGCTGATGTCACCGGTCTTTCTGGCGGCGTACCTTGCGGTCAAGATCAACAGCCGCTCGTGGACCGACCCTGCGTTTTACGGGCAGATCCGGTGCGGACTGAACGGCAGGACATTCACCCTGTGGAAATTCCGTTCGATGCGCATCGGTGCCGAGAAGCAGCTGACGGAACTGCTGGCGCGGAACGAGATGGGCGGACCCGTTTTCAAGATGCGCGAGGATCCCCGAATCACGGCGGTGGGGAAGTGGCTTCGCAAGACAAGCATGGACGAACTGCCTCAGCTCTGGAATGTCCTCAACGGCGAGATGAGCCTCGTGGGTCCCCGGCCGCCCATACCGGCCGAAGTGGAGAAGTACGATCCCTGGCAGCGCCGCAGGCTCTCGATGAAACCCGGCATCACCTGCCTCTGGCAGGTAAACGGACGGAACAACCTGCCTTTTGACACCTGGATGAAACTGGACCTGGAATACATCGATAACTGGTCCCTTTACCTGGACTTCAAGATTCTCCTGAAAACCGTCTATGTCGTGGCCACCGGTTACGGGGCCATGTGACCGCGCGGGAAACCCCCGGTCCGCTGTCGCGACCCTTTTGGCGGTTCATCCCGTTTTTCCCCTTGCCGCGCCGACCGTTGTTTTCAATGTTTGCGGCAATTGCCTCAACGAATCGGAGGAACAAGGGATGCAGCAGGATCGCTTTGTGAAAGTCATGCTCGTGCTGATCGCGGCGCTGCTGGGGTTGAACCTTGCGGTTGCCCTGGGTGTGCGTCTGCCTCAGTTCGCGTCCACCGCGCAGGCCCAGGTGACCAAGGGCGTCGGAGAGAATGCACGCACCATCGACGTCAGGCCCGTTCGCGGTTACCAGGTGTCGTCGCTGAAGGAAGTGACCGTGCTCTCCGATGGGAAGACGTTCGTCGTGTCGAACCCCAACGGCTTTATGGTCTACCAGGTGGACAACTTTAACCAGTGACCTGCGGCCGGCCATCATTGAAGATGCCCCCCGGAGCGGCCGGTGACTCCTGACCGGGTGGCAAACGAAACGCCCCTGCAACCGCGACGCACCGTGGGGGAGATGTTTTTCCAGTCCGCCACGCGCTATCGCGCGGTCACGGCGTTGCGTGTGCCCCACAGCAGGACGCCGAGCGACCTGACGTACCTGCAGCTTGCCGACCGTGTGCGGAGCCTGGCATCCGGACTCATCGCGCTCGGCCTCACCAAGGGGGAACGCGTCGCCCTCCTGTCGGACAATCGTCCGCGCTGGCTCCAGACGGATCTGGCGCTCCTTTCCATCGGGGGCATCACCGTGCCGCGCGGCTCCGAAACGGCGGTTCCCGAACTCGAGTACATCCTGGCGCACAGCGGCGCAACCGTTGCCTTTGTGCAGGACCAGAAGCTCTTCCAGCGCATGCGCGCCGCCATGAAGGACCAGGCGAAGGTCCGTTCCATCATCATGATGGATGACACGGCGTCAAAGTGCGACCCCGTGGAGGGAGTATCGATCCAGGATTTCTCCATGGTGGAGCAACTCGGTCAGCGCGGCGTCGTCGGCGTTGAGTTGCCCCTGAAGTCCGTCACCCCCGACGACATCGCGACCATCGTTTACACCTCGGGCACCACCGGTGTCCCCAAGGGCGTGATGCTGACGCACGGCAACCTGACCCACCAGTCCGACAACATCGAACTGATGGTCGAAACCGTGCCGGCGGATATCCTGCTCGTGCTGCTTCCCAGCTGGCACGCATACGAGCGGGCGGCCGAGTACATGGCGATGCGCAACGGATGGACGCTGGCCTATAGTGACAAACGCACCTTCCGCGACGACCTGCAGCGGGTGCGGCCGCAGCTTCTTCCCTGCGTGCCCCGGATCTGGGAAAGCATCTACGATGTCGTGAACGACAAACTCCGCAAGGAGACGCCCCGGAAGCAGAGGTTCGTCCGTTTCCTGCTTTCCGTCAGCCACCGATACGTGCGCGCCCGCCGGCTCGCACGCGGTTTGGACCTGCGCAAGCGCCCCGCCCCTTCGCTGAAACGCTGGCCCGCGGCATTGGTTTCGTGGGCGTTGGCGCCGATCCACCGTATTGCCGACGCCGTTGTCTACACCAAGATTCGTGTTGCCACCGGGGGGCGTCTCAAGGCCGCCGTCAGCGGCGGGGGAAGTCTCGCGCCCTATCTCGATGATTTCTTCGAGGTTTTGGGCATTCCGATCCTGAACGGTTACGGCCTGACGGAGAGTGCGCCGGTTCTCACGGCGCGCCTCGGCAACCACAACATCCGCGGTTCCGTCGGACATCCCATTCCCGGCACGGAAATCCGCATCCGGGATGAGGAGGGGAACGATCTGTCCCAAGGGCAAACGGGTGTCATCTGGGCACGGGGTCCCCAGGTCATGCGCGGCTATTACATGGACGACGCGGCCACCCGCGCCGTGATTGACGAGGCCGGCTGGCTCAACACCGGTGATCTCGGTTGGATCGCGGCAACCGGGGACGTGGTCATCGCCGGTCGTTCCAAGGACACAATCGTGCTTTCCACCGGCGAAAACGTTGAGCCGGAACACGTGGAAACCGTTGCCCGGAGCAGCCGGTTTGTTGCCCAGGTCGTGGCTGTCGGCCAGGACCAGAAAACCCTGGGCGCATTGATCGTCCCCGAATTCCCCACGCTGGCGGAGGCCCTCGGTGTTCCCGGCGAATGCAGCCCGGCCGAGGTTCTCGCGCACCCGCATGCGGTCAAGGTGATCCGGGACGATATTGCGGCGGTCATGGCAGCCGACGGGGGATTCAAAACGCACGAGCATGTCTCCAGGATCGCCCTGCTGGAAGAGCCCTTCACCGAAGCCAATGGCCTGCTGACGCAAACCCTGAAATTGCGGCGGCGTGTTGTCATGGAGAAATACGCGGATATCGTCGCACGGCTCTACGAATAGCCTCCTGTCTCTTTCCTGTTGTCCCTGCCGCCCCGCCTTTGCTCTCCTCGGCGGCATGGACGTGCTCCTCCTGCCGCGGGATTCCGACGCTCCTTCCCGACACCTTCGTTTCGTGGAGGCGGGAGTCTGTCACCAGGTGCTCGCCGACCGGCAGTTGCAGGTAGTCACAACTCTGCTTCCGCACGACGCGGGTCCGGATGATGTGCAGTCCGCTTATCGTGGCGCCCCGGCCCGCCTGGTGGTCTTCCTGCTTGACGAGTTCCTTGGTCCGGTTTCGCTGCACCTGCTCGCGGCACTTCGAAGCCAATACCCGGACACGCCCATCTGCGCCGCGGGCGTGTATCCCACACTGGCCCCGGACAAGGTCCTGGCTGCGGGGGCCGACTACCTGGTGGTGGGGGAGGGAGAGATCGCCCTTTTCGAACTGGCGACGGTTCTCTGTCGCGGTGGCGGCGATGCCACCACCCTCAAGAACGTTTGGGTGCGCCAGGGACGCAACATCCTGCGGAACCCCCTCCGTCCGTTGCAGGACAACCTCGACATGTTGCCCTACCCGGACCGCTCGGTGTTTCAGCAGGAGGGATCATCGCGACCCGAGACCGGGCGGACGCTATACCTCGCCGCCTCGCGGGGTTGCCCGTTCGAATGTCTCTTCTGCTACAGCCCCCTGCTCAGGAAGTCGTATGAGGGGAAGGGATCCTACTATCGCGTCCGTTCGCCCCAGCATGTGGCCGGCGAGTTGCTGAGCGAGATTCGGCGGGGAACTTACAACCGCATTGTTTTCGTGGACGAAGTGTTTCCCACGGACAAGACTTGGCTTCGCACCCTGGCCGGGCGACTCGGAAGCACCCTGCCCATGGGCTTTGAGGTTACCGCTGTCGCGGAAAAGTGCGATCCGGACGTCCTCGATCTGCTCAAAGCGGCGGGCTGCCAGCGGATCAACATCGGCCTCGAGACGGGAAACGACCCCTTCCGCAAAAGAATGGCAAATCGGAACCTGGGAAACGACCGCCTGCGGACGCTGGCCGGGGCCTCGCGCGAGCGAGGTATTTCGCTCACCCTGCGCACCATGGTGGGGCTTCCGCTCGAGAGTGATCCCCTCGCCCAGGAAACCATGGCGCTCGTCCAGGAGATACAGCCGGATGCAATTGTCTCCCTGGCTTTTCAGCCCATAGAGGGGACACCGTTTCACTCCTATATCCGGGACAACAAGTTGATGGCCGGGTCCGGGGAAACACCTCCGGATTTCAGCCGGGCGGCCGTGCAGTTGCCCGAACTCAATCCGGAGTCCGTACGGAATCACCTGTTCCGGATGCATTTCTTTGGGTTGAGCCAGACGCTCAAAACGCTCCCGCACGCGGCCGGCTACCTGGACCTCCTTCAGCAACTCCCCAAGGCGGCGTTCAACCTGCAGCACACCGGATCATTGGACATCGGAACAGTCCGCCGCGAATCGGGGCTGTATCCCTTCATGGCGCTCCGGGCCGGCGCCTCATGCCGGTTTTCCGTGCCTGTAAAGCCCGGCTCTCTCGTGCGATTCAGCCTGATGCTGCCGGAAGCCGCAATGCGCGCGGTTCGCAAAGCGGAGACAACGCTGGCCGCCGAGATCGCCTTCGAGGTGAACGGGAAAACCACCCCCATTTTCTGGCGGTCCTTCGCCCCGGATTCCCAGATTGCCGAATGGACGGACTGCCTTGCGGCACTTCCAGTCCTGGGGGGGGACGGCGAACTGGTGTTTCGCGTCACGTGTTCAGGCGGGAGCGGGGATGTCCGCGCGTTTGTCCTGTGGGGAACCCCCGTACTGGCCGGGATTTCCGCATCCGGGACCGGTGCGGACGGCGCGACCGCCGGCCAGTTGCGCGCGGAATTCGAGCGGAGTTCCGGGGTGCAGGCGGCGCGCATCCGTGAATTGGCAAGGACATCCGAGGCGAAGGCCCGTGAGGATCGCGACGAAAGGACGCGGCGCCTGGCCGAACTCCATGTGCGCGTCATGGAACTCGAGAAACTCGTCGGAGAGCTCGCCGCGCAGGCACAGAAGAAAGATCCGGGCATCGCCGAAAAGATAAGGCGGCTCTTGGGAAAGGCTGACTCCTGATCCCGCGGTAGAACGCGCCGCGGCAGGTATTACTCGGACGGAACCTCGGCCTTCTTGTCGCCGATCTTCACCTTGGAAAGATCGAGCGTGTTGAACCCGTCCCGTTTCGGCTGGGGTTCGGGGCGCGACTGGCGTTTGCGGGCAGGTGCGGGCTGGACGGTGGCTGTCTCGCCGCCGGATTCGGTAACCTCGGTTTCGGCGGCCTCACCCTCGCGCCGCGGGCTGCGCTTTGCGGTGATCTGCGCGATTCCGTGCTTGTAAACCAGGTGCTGCTGACCGTCGCGCCCGTTCACCACCACGGTGAAGTTGTCGAAACCCTTGACGGATCCCTGGAGCGTCTGTCCGTTCCCAAGCAGGATCTTGACCTCTGAACCCTCGCGCCGAACCGTATTCAGGAAGCCGTCCTGCAGGTTCATTCCAGCCTTCATCGGATGTCGCTCCTTGGCGATTGTTGCTCTGCCGCGCCTGCACGCGCAAGCGTGCGCGATTAGTAGGAACGCACCGGAAGCCGTTCAAGTGAAAAAGCCGGCGGGCGGAAACTCACGGGTTCGCGTTCCCCGACAGATGCCCGTTGATGCGGCGGCTTACCTCCAAGGCGGACGCGTCTCCGGCCGGAATCCACTCCGCGAGGCGCATTCCCCGGAACCATGTTTCCTGCCGTTTGGCGTACTGCCTGGTCTTGCGGATCATCGCGGCCATGGCTTCCTTCAGCGACAGGTCTCCCCGGATGTGCGCGATGAGTTCGGCGTAGCCAAGTGCGCGGATTGCCGGGTTGTCCTGCGAGAATCCGCGTTCCAGGTACCCGCGGACTTCGGCGAGCAGACCGCGCCCCACCATCACGCGGCAGCGGTCCTCGATCCGCCGGTGCAGTTCCGGCCGCGGAACCGAAAGGACGAAGAGGCGGGTCCGGTAACGGGGTGCGGCCGCATGCTGTGTTTGGAGCCTTGTGATGGGCAGCCCTGTCACGCGAAACACTTCCAGCGCGCGGAGGATCCGCTGGCGGTCGCCCGGTTGGATGAAGGCGGCGTCCGGATCCACACTCAGCAGTTCCTTGTGCATGACCCCAAGTTCCCCCGCATCCGCCCTTCGCGCGAGTTCCGCCCGAATCGCCGGATCACGGGTTTCACCTTCAAACACGCCGTATAGGAGGCCCTTGATGTAGAGGCCGGTGCCACCCGCGACGATGGCGGGGCGTCCCTGTGCGCGAAACCGTTCGACGAGGGCGGATGCATCCCGGACGTAATCACCCAGGTTGTACTGGTAATCCGGATCCACGCAATCCACGAGGTGGCAGGTCACCCCCCGCAACTCCTCGGCCGTCGGCTTTGCCGTCCCGATGGAAAGGTGGCGGTAAACCTGCATGGAATCCGCCGAGATGATATCGGCGCCCAAGCGCCCGGCCAACTCCACGGCAGCAGCCGTTTTGCCGGAGGCCGTGGGACCGGCAACGACGATGACCTCGGGAAGGTTCCTCCCGGTCACCCCGAAACCACCGCCATGGCACTGATAATGCGCCCCGTCCCCGCGCCATCCCCGCGGTACGAGTAGAAACGGTCCCGTTCTGTCAGCGTGCACAGGCCGCTCGAATGGATAGCGGTGGCGGGCACCCCCGCCTCGAGCAGTTGGTGGGCATTGATCGCGGGAAGATCCACCAGGCGCCCTTGGACAAAAGGATTCGGTCCCTCCAATCCGCGCGGCGCAAACCGGGAGGCAAACTCACCCGCAAGTTCCCCGCTCACCTCGTAACAGCGCCCGCTGATGGCGGGTCCAATCCACGCGATCAGGCGGGATGGATCGCCGCCCGATTCGCGAATCCTCTCCACGGCCCGCCCGGCAATACCCTGCAGGGTGCCCCGCCAACCCGCATGGACCAACCCGACGATCCGCCTGGATTCTTCCACCAGGAAGATTGGGACGCAATCCGCGGTGAAAACCGCTGTCAGCACATTCGGGAGATCACATACCAACGCGTCGGTTTCCTCGTAAATGGTCTCTCCCGGAGCAGAATCCGGTTCGGCAAACCTGACCACTCCCACATTCGCCGTGTGTTTTTGTCGGGCAAAGACCACGGGGCCCGGCCCCAACTCCAGCGCATCGCGCAATCGCGAAAGGCTGGCACCGTGTTCGGGACGACCATTTTCGAAAAGGCGCGTGGTGGAAGCGTGCCTTAACCAGGGAATGGTCAGCAGGGCGGACGATTGAACCAGGCGTCCATCAGCCGAAAATGCGCAGCCCGCGGCCCCCGACAACTCTTGGGGCTTCACGCCGGGCGCACTTTCTTCGTCTCGTCCCAGTGCCCGGCCAGTTGCCCGCATGCACCACCAATATCCAACCCCTTGGAGTAGCGGATGCTGACAGTGAACTGCTTGTCCAAGAACACCTGCTGGAAGCGACGAACAACCTGTTCCGAAGGGCGCTCAAATGGCAGGTGCGAATCCGGGTTCCAGGGAATCAGGTTCACCTTGCACTCAAAGCCCTGCAGGAGTTTGGCGAGGCGCTTCGCATCTTCAACGGTGTCATTCAAACCGCCCAGCAGGACATACTCGAAGGTGATCCGCCGCCGTGCCTTCAGCGGAAAAGCCCGGCAGGCGTTCAGGAGGTCCGCGATGGGGTACTTGCGGTTGAGGGGCATGATCTCGTTCCGGAACGAATCATTCGACGCGTTGAGCGAAATCGCGATGTTCACGCCAAGGTTGGCCGCACCCAGCTGCTCGATGCCGGGGAGGATCCCCGCCGTCGAGACAGTGACCCGCCGTGACGAGATGGTCACGCCGTCCGGATCGGTCAGGATCCGGATTGCGGGAATCACGGCGTCCAGGTTCAGCATCGGTTCCCCCATCCCCATGAACACCAGGTTGCGCGGAAGGGCGCCATCGTGCACTTGGCGCTTGGCCAGCAGAACCTGGGAGACAATCTCCGCAGCGGTCATCTGGCGCTGAAACCCGCCGAAGCCGGTCATGCAGAACGAGCAACCCACGGCGCAACCGACCTGTGACGATATGCACATGGTCCACCAGTCGCGCTCGGGCATCAGAACCCCTTCCACCACGCGGTCGTCGTGAAGCCGGTACAGGATCTTCTTCGATCCATCGGTGGAAACCCGGACATCCGCGATGGCCACATGCCCCAGTCGCGTGTTTTCCTTGAGCCAGGTGCGGTAATCGCGCGCCAGGTTGTGCATCTCGTCAAAGTCGAGTGCGGCCCGGTTGTATAGCCAGTGGTGGAGTTGCCTGGCGCGGAAGGCGGGAAAACCCGCTTCGCCCACCAGGTTGGTCAGCTCGGCCAGCCCAAGGCCCAGCAGCGTGGGTTTTCCCCGGTGTCTCCCGCGCATGGTCTCGCCGGAACCCCGCACCGCGGTCTACTGCCCGGCTGCCGGCGTTGCGGCTTGGGAGAAATTCTTGATGCTGACTTGGGCGGCCAGGCGTTCCGCAACCTCGGAAAAGACCCGCGCCTGGAGCGAATCCTGGTCTGCGGTGACGACCGGTTCGCCGGAGTCACCACACTCGCGCACGGCAGGCGACAGTGGGATCTCGCCCAGGAAGGGGATTTCGTATGCGTTGGCAAGGTTCGTGCCGCCACCCTGGCCGAAAATATGCTCTTTTCGGCCACAGTCGGCGCACTGGTAGTAACTCATGTTTTCGATCATTCCGAGGATCGGCACGTTCTGGCTCTTGAACATCATGATGCCCTTTTTCACATCCTGCAGGGCCACCGCCTGGGGCGTGGTAACGCACACGACCCCGGTGACCTTCACCAGCTGGATCAGCGAAATCTGCACGTCGCCGGTGCCGGGCGGAAGGTCCACGATCAGGTAGTCGAGTTCGCCCCAGTCCACCTGGCCCAGGAACTGCCGCAGCGCGCTGTTCAGCATCGGCCCCCGCCACACCACGGGCTGGTCTTCATCGATCAGGAAACCCATGCTCATCACCTTCAGCCCCAGGCGCTTGAGCGGAACGATCAGGTCCTCGGGCTCGCCGTCCGGGCCGGGTTTCTGGACCAGCTCGGGCTGGCTTCCGGTCAGGCCCAGCATCATGGGGATGTTGGGACCATAAATGTCGGCGTCGAGGATTCCGACGCGCGCACCCGACTTGGCAAGCGCCACCGCCAGGTTCACCGAGACGGTGGATTTCCCGACGCCACCCTTCCCCGAGGCGACGCCGATGATATTCCTGACACCTCGGGCCAGATCCTGCGGGCGGGCTGTCGAAGTCACATTCGCGCCCATGTCCACCTTGACCGACTTGACCCCCGGCACCTTGATGACGGCGGCCTTCACGTCGGCCTCGATCTTCGATTTCAACGGGCAGGCGGGGGTTGTGAGGACCACCGTCAGGCTGACCTCCCCCGTATCCGCAACCTTCAGGTCGCGCACCATGTTCAAGCTCACGAGGTCGCGGTGCAACTCAGGCTCCTCGACGGTGCGCAATGCGGCGAGAACGGCTTCTTCGGTTGGGGGCGGCGTCATTCCGTGTTCCTTTGGGGGTTGCTGGATTACGGGTGATCCTTACCCGCCCGGCGCGGGGGAATTCGGGTCAGGAGCGGCGGTGTTTCACCCGTCCCAGCACCCGCTTCCACAAAGGGCGCCGCGGGGATGCAGACGGAAGAACCTTGTCCGGTGAGGCGAGCATCTCCGCATGCGCGCGCGCCAGCGCGTTGTCCACGGTGACGCGAATTCCGCCGGGGCCCCCGGTCGAATCCGGGCGGCGGTCGGACGCAAACACCGGGTTGGAGGCCCAATCCAGCATCGGGGCAAACACCCGCTCCTCGCTCAATTCCTCGTTGTAGTAGGCCCTTGCCGCCTTGGCCCGCTGGAGGACGGCCTCGGTTCCCGAGCATGCCTCAATCACCGCACGGGCAAGGCCCTCCGCGTCACCAACACGGAACAGGAATGCAAGGCCGCGGGAGGCGAGATCCCGCGTCAGCTCGCACTGCTCCGAGGCGACCACCGGAACCCCGAAATCCAGCCAGTCGTTGATCCGGGTTCGTGCTCCCAGCTCGCCCTCATACGAAAAGCGGTCGGCCACGATGGCGGCGTCGGCCTGACGGTAAAAAGCGGGCACTTCCTCCGTTTCGCGCCATCCCAGGAAACGGAACCGCTTCACCAGGTCACTTGCCTCCACCAGGTCCACGAAGCGTTGGTAACTTTTTGTGTCGTGACCGGCGATCTCACCCCCCGTCGAGATGAAATACAGGTTGGGATCCTCGCGCATCGCGATCTCCATCCCTCGAAACAGCGTTTCGGGATCACACCAGGTGTTGTAGCCGCCGGACCAAAGGACCATGCGGCCCGTCGTGGGAATGTAGGTGCCCTTGACCGAGAAATTGCGGGGAAGCCCCGAGTCGCGGATGGCCCGGCTGCAGTTGGGCATGGGCACCACGAGGTCCTCGCCCGCCGTAAACTGGTTCAGCCGGCCCGAGAAACCCAGGTGACCGATAAGCGCGTGTTTCTGCGGGGTGCTGGAAACGCTGAAACGGTCCCCGGACATCAACCCCTTCAGGTAGAGGCGCCACTGGTCCAGGAGGGTGGCGTCATTGCCGTAGAGCGCCCCCTGGAGCTGCTTTTCGGCGAAAGGGTCGCCGTTGTAATCCAGCCACAGGGGCAGGGCGGCCGGTATGTCGGCCGCGATGCTGTTCATGATGTCGGTCGTTGAAATAACGCACGCGAAATCCAGCCGCGAATGGAGGGTGGCAAGGGCCTGGGGGGTGTGCGCGGCGTGGTAGCGCAGGTGATAGATGCGCAGGTTCGGCCCGGCTTCCTCCAGGTGGGGAACCGAAATGGCGCCGCTTCCCTCCCCTTGGAAATCCCCGAACCGGATCAGGCCGACACTGACCATGTGCTTGCGCGAAATGAGAAGCTGCGCTATCTGCCACGTGCGCATCCCCGGGGCGTGAAGGTGGTCGGTCTTGTCCACCGGCAGCGGCCCCACACCCAGGACAAGGATGTTCCTGCGCGCCGTGCGCGCCGAATCGGCCTGGATCACGCTCATGGGGCGGGCGATTCCGGGGCGGGCGCGGGGGAAGGTTTGGCGGCGGCCTTTGCCGCGGGCTTTCCGGCTGCGGGATCCACTTTCCATTCAATCCGCTCGCCCGTCGGCGACTGGAGGCCCTGCTCGTCGTGTATCTTCACGAAGTCCACGGAACACGACTCGCTGGTGTAGCGGGTCAGGTCGTAACTGGTGCCCATGTGGATGCAGCTCGTGGGGCAGGGTTCCACGCACAGTGCGCAGAACATGCAACGGTTGTAATCAATCTCGTAACGCGTGAGTTGGGCGTTCTTGCCCTTCCCGATGCTCTCTATATAGATGCAGTCCACGGGGCATGCGGCTGCGCACAGGTCGCAGGCGATGCATTTGTCCTTCTCGTACACGTGGATTCCGCGGTAGCCCGGCGGCACGTCGGGTTTCTCCTCCGGGTACTGCAGCGTCACCGGCTTCTTGAGAAGGTAGCGACCCGTGATCCCCAGCCCGATGACTGTCGTCTTGATGGCCTGGAAGATGGTGGCGAAATACTCCGAAACCGGGGAGGGCGGAGGGGTGGTGGTCGAAGTCATGGCTCAATAACCTGGGCGGGCGGGTTTTGGGGGACGGGCTGGGAGTTCATCTCGATGACACACCGATAGGGGAGTAGCCGGGTGCCCGAATCCAGAAAAAAACAACCCCGGCGACCCGCGGAGAATCCGGCCCCGCGGGTGCGGCATCCCCCTTCAGACGAGGCGGCCGAACAGCGTGTGGGGATAGGCGTCCGTGACTTCCACGTCCACCAGTTCTCCGATCAGAGCGGATGGTCCCGCGAAAATCACGGGTTTGTCGCTCGTGGTGCGCCCCATCATCTCGTCTCCGGAACGTTTGGAAACGGATTCCACCAGGACACGGACCCGCCGGCCGACCAGCGCCTGGTTGATTTCCCCGCTGATCTGCTCCTGGCGTCCCAGGCAGCGCTGAAGGCGGTGTTTCTTCTGCTCCACCGGGATGGAGTCGCGCCACGCCGCGGCTTTGGTGCCTTCCCGGGGACTGTACATGAAGATGAACGCGCTGTCCCACCGGGAGGCCTCCAGCAGGCGGTAGGTGTCCTCAAAATCCTCGTCGGTCTCATCCGGGAACCCCACGATCAGGTCGGTGGTGATTCCCGCGTCCGGCATGCGGGCGCGGACCCGCCTCACCAGGTCAAGGTAGTGCTCCCCCGTGTAAAACCGCTTCATCCGGCGAAGCACACGGTTCGCCCCGGCCTGCACGGGAAGGTGAAAACTGTCGCACACCTTGTCCAGCGATGCGACAGCCTCGATCAGTTTGTCAGAGCAGTCCTTGGGATGGCTGGTGATGAACCGGATGCGCTTGATTCCCTCCACCGCGTTGACGGCCTCCAGCAGGTCCGCAAAATCCGCCCCGTTGTGGCGGTATGAGTTCACATTCTGGCCCAGCAGCTGGACCTCGACAAACCCCTGCCCGGCAAGGCGGCGAACCTCCTCCACGATTTCGGGGAGAGGGCGGCTCATTTCGCGGCCGCGCGTCTTGGGCACGATGCAGAACGTGCAGAAGTTGTTGCACCCGACCATCACCGTCACCAGCGCCTTGACATCATGCTTGCGGCGGACGGGCTGGGTCTCGAGGAACACCGGCTTGTCCACATCCGATGTCGCGATGACGCGCCCGCCGCCGGACCTGGCCTGGTCGATGAGGTCGCCGATCCGGAAAAGATCGCGGGTGCCCACGACCATGTCGGCATGGGGAACGCGACGGGAGATGGATTCGCCATCCCGCTGGGCCATGCAGCCGGTCACGCCCACCAGCGTACCGCGTTTCTTGCGCAGCGATGCCATCTGGGCCAGGCGGCCCACCGCCCGATCCTCGGCACCTTCCCGGACCACGCATGTGTTAACCAGCACAACATCGGCATCTTCCTCGGTGTCCACACGACGCAAACCCCTGGCCTCCAGGATGCCCGACATGATCTCGGAATCGTTGTCGTTCATCTGGCAGCCGTAAGTGACGATGCAGTAGGTCTGCGGGACTTTGAGGATCGGTTCGGTCATGGCTTGCGCGTGCCCTATTTACGCCCCACGCATGGGGAAATTTCTCCGGACGGCTTCAAAGGGCCTTATCCTTGCATGGTTCGATTCCCCGGGGGTAAACCACCCGAATCCTGCCCCGCCACGGAGGAGCACCGCGTGAGCCTTCAGTACCAACCCATCGCCAGCCTCAAGCCAGGCACCCGGATCGAAAACACAGTTTTTCTGATGGCCAACTGGCAGCTCCGCCCCAAGCGTGACGGGGGACAGTTCGTGTCCATGCAGCTGCGCGATGCCAGCGGGAAAATCACCGGGGTGATGTGGGACTCCTTCGAACCCCTGACTGACGGCGGAGTCGGCGAAAACGACTTCGTTCAGGTTACGGCCGAGGTGCTGACCTACCAGGGACAGTTGCAGATGCGCATCCAGCGGATTTCGCGCGTGGATGAAAGTGCCGTCGATTCCAAGCATTTCCTCCCCGTCAGCCCCGTCTCCGCGGAGGAGATGGACCGGCAGTTTGCGCAATTTGTGGGCCAGATCACCGATTCCGATTACAGGGCCCTCGTGGACTCGATTTTCTCCACGCCCGCCCTGATGGACCGTTTCCGACGGGCGCCCAGCGCCGTTTCCATGCACCAGGCATACCTGGGCGGGCTTATGGAACACACATTCTGCGTGCTGCGCAACGCGCTGAAAATCGCCGACAACTACCCGACCGCAAACCGCTCCCTCCTGATCTGCGCCGGGCTGCTGCACGACGTGGGCAAGACGATGGAGTTCACGTTCGACAAGAAAATCGCCTACTCGGACGCCGGCCGCCTGCTTGGTCACATCTCCATGGGCAACGCGTTGGTGGAAGTGCACTGCTCCCGGATTCCGGGCTTTCCGCTGGCCAAGAAGGTGCTCGTGCAGCACATCATCCTCAGCCACCACGGGTATTACGAATTCGGATCACCCAAGCGCCCCAAGACCCTGGAGGCGCTGATCATGCACCACGCCGATATTGTGGATGCCCAGTTGTCCAACTATGTGGAGTTTGCCGAAAAGGCGGAAAACGGCGGTGCACGCTGGGAATATAGTGCGATGTTCGAACGGTACATTTTCGCCCCCACCGAAGGGGAAGTGAAGGGCAGTGAGTTGATGCGGGCCCTCGTCTACGCCGCCGTGCCACCGCCTCTGGCGGAATCGCAGGCGTCGCCGAACATCGGGGAGGATCTCGTGTCCTCGGATGATCTGCTTCGATCTTTGGGCGCCGATCTTCCCGAAAAGCCCTGAAAGGTAGTGGTGGTTTTCTCCTTTACTGGCAGGGGAGCGATGCGCGACACGCGGGGAACGGCGGTGCTATGCCCGTCGACAACATCCCGATTTTGGTGAACGCAAGTCATGACTTATCAGATTTCAGAACGTCTTCGCCGCCTTCCCCCTTATCCGTTTGTGGAACTGGATCGCCTGAAATCGGAGGCCATCGCCCGCGGCGCCGACATCATCAATCTGGGGATCGGCGATCCGGATCTGCCAACCCCAAAGGTCATAATCGACGCCTTGACAGAAGCGGCAAACGACCCGGCCAACCACCAGTATCCTTTGGGTGCCGGGATGATCCAGTTCCGAAAAGAAGTGAGCAGTTACTACGCCCGCACCCGTCAGGTCGATGTGGACCCAGCCACCGAAGTCTGCACCCTGATCGGATCAAAAGAGGGGATCGCCCATTTCCCACTCGCTTTCTTGAACCCGGGCGATGTGGCCCTGGTCCCCGACCCCGGGTACCCGGTTTACCATTCCGCCACCATTTTCGCAGGCGGCGAACCGTACGCGATGCCACTTCTTGCCGAGAATGGATTCCTTCCGGACCTGGACGCCATTCCGGATGCCGTGTATGCCCGAACGAAACTGATGTTCCTGAACTACCCGAACAACCCAACCGCCGCATTGGCCCCAGCTGAATTTTTTGAAAAGGCAATCGCGAAAGCGAAGAAGCACGGGTTCGCCATACTTCACGACGCCGCATATTTAGACATGGTGTATCACGGTGTCAAGCCGTTGAGTTTCCTCGAAATTCCCGGTGGCAAGGAGGTTGGGATCGAACTGCATTCGCTCTCCAAGACCTTCAATATGACCGGTTGGAGAATCGGTTATGCTGTTGGAAACAAATCACTTGTGCAAGGTTTGCTAAACTTAAAAACGAATGTGGATTCCGGTGTTTTTGGTGCCATCCAGAAAGCCGGAATGGTTGCACTTCAAAACTACGAGTCGCTGATGCCTGGTTTAATTGCAACTTACGAGGCTCGTCTTAAAGTATTAAACGATGGAATTCGTTCGTTGGGTTGGAGAGATTTTACATTGCCAAAAGCGACTTTTTATGTCTGGATTCGCAATCAGAGCGGCCTAAAGTCGATCGAAATGGTAAAAACGCTTATTCAGGAATGCGGCATTGTGACAACCCCAGGAACAGCTTTCGGCCAGTCGGGAGAAGGCTATTTCCGGATCGCGCTGACCACCAGCAAAGAGCGGATTAGTGAAGCAATAACACGACTGTCAAATATTGCTTTATGATGTTTTGTAAAACAAAAACACAAGGCTGCATCTTTGAGGATTGCTTCTTGTCATTCCTAAGCCGGTTTTTTTGCAGTTCCAGGTTTGTCGCCTTTTGTTTTTTCGCGATGCCCTTCCCGGTTCTTGCCGCACCGAACCCACTTCCAGATGTCTCGTCAGATGGGTCCGTCCCAACATCGGCCACCGTGTTCGATGGAGTCTCCACAAAAACGCTTCGTATTCGGTCGTTTTGTCCGGTTTCATTTTTGGCAAACCAGATTCCGCAACTCCCGGCTCCCAATAAGGCGGTAGTTGAAAACCTTCTGCGATTCCCCAGGAATGGGATCCATCCCTACTTCTGGCCCAAGCGCAAGGATGCCGTCCAGTACGACGGTTCCACGACAGATGTTCGGGTCGGGTCCCTCGTCGTGATGAAAGGGGAACCCAAGGGACGCACCTATTGCTGTGGCCTCACCCTGGAACTTTTTTACCGGGTCGCCGGAACCGCACAGGGATTCTCGGAACTATTGGCTCCGGGCGCATCGGAGGAGTTCAAAAACCTGTGGTTTTGTCGTGCGGTGTTTTCCCCCGGGCCTGAGGACGCGATGACCTCATTCGGTCTCGGTCGCAAAATCGTGAAACCGGAGGACGCCCGCCCGGGCGATTTCGTCCAGATTTGGCGGCACAAGAAATCGGGGCACTCGGTTGTCTTCATCGACTGGGCCCGGGATTTGAAAGGCAACATCGTGGGAATCCACTACTGGAGCACCCAACCGGCCACGCGCGGCATCGGGTTCGCCACGGAACTGTTTGCCGATGGGGGAGACGGGGTGATCCGCGATCGCCTTTCGATCACGCGGCTCGCCGACCGTTCTCAGTGACGGTCCCCGCCCCGCTGATCCGCCAAATCCCGGGGATTCCCGAAACATCACGGTTGCACCGCCGGAACGGGGGGATATATCTTCCGTGCTTCGCAACTCCAAAGCCGTAACGAGGATCTAGCGCCATGCTGGAAATGAACGAAATGCTCAAACTGGTGGTCGAGCGCAACGCGTCCGACCTCCACATCTCCGTGGGCAAGCCCGCCGTGATGCGCCTTCACGGCACGCTTGACGTGGTGGACCCCGACGTCATCACCCCGGAGGACTCGGATCGCCTGATGCGGGAAATCACGCCGCCCCGGTACCAGCAGATGATCCAGGAAACCGGCAGCGCCGACTTCGCCTACGCCTACAGCGACATGGCCCGTTTCCGGTGCGCCGTGTTCCGGGCCCGCGGCAACATCTCCATCGTGATGCGCCTCATCCCGTCCAAGATCCTGACCTTCGACGAACTCGGCCTGCCGCGCGACTCGATCCTCGAGGTGCTCAATGCCCACCGCGGCCTGGTGCTGATCACCGGCCCGACCGGCTCCGGCAAGACCACCTCGCTCGCCACGATGATCGACTACATCAACTCCGAGCGTTACGTGCACATCATCACCGTCGAGGATCCGCTCGAATACACTCACCCGCACAAGAAGGCCATCGTCACCCACCGCGAACTGCATGTGGACACGCCGAGTTTCGCCTTCGCCCTCCGCGGCGCCCTGCGCCAGGATCCCGACGTGGTGCTCGTCGGTGAAATGCGCGACCTGGAAACCATGGAAGCCGCCATCACCGCGGCAGAAACGGGCCACCTGGTCTTCGCCACGCTGCACACCATCTCCGCGGCAGAAACGATGAACCGCATCATCGACGCCTTCCCCGTGAACCAGCAGGAGCAGATTCGCGCCGTGCTCAGCGTGGCGCTGCGCACCATCATCGCCCAGACCCTGCTTCCCCGGGCAAGCGGACGCGGGCGCGTGGCGGCCTACGAGATTCTCCACAACACGCCGGCCATCTCCAACCTGATTCGCGAGAAGAAGATCAACCGCATCATCTCGACCATCCAGACCAGCGCCAAACAGGGCATGATCACCATGGACGACTACCTGCTCACCCTCTACAAGCGCGGGACCATCACCGGCGAAATCTGTCTCGAGCGCTGCCACTACCCGGCCGAAATGCGCGAGAAGATGATGTCGCTGATCGCGCAGATGGAGAACCAGCCCGCAACCGCCTGAGCCCAGGAGCCGGCCTAAACGGCCATCAGTTCATCGTAAAAGGCGCGCATCCCCCGAACCATGGAATCGTGGGAAAACAGGTTCCTCGCGCGCTCGCGGCCCAGTTCCCCCATCCGGGCAGACTCGGTGGGGGAATCCAGCAGGCGGGCCACCGCGGCCCCGAGTTCCGCGGGGTTCCGGGGCGCCACGACGAGGCCGGTCTTCCCGTCCTCCACGGCCTCGGGGTTTCCCCCGACCCGCGTCGCCACCACCGGGAGTCCGGAAGCCATTGCCTCCAGGATGACATTGGAGAACCCTTCCTCGTGGGAAGCGCTCACCAGCATCGTGAACGCGGCCAGAACCTGGGGCACATCGCGGCGCGCCCCGGCAAGAATCACGCGGTCTGCCACACCCAGCGAGTTCGCCTGCGCCATCAGGGAAGAGCCGATGCCGTCGTCCCGGCCCGCAAAGACAAACCGGGTATCCGGGTGGCGTTTCAGAATCTCCGGCGCCGTCGCGATCAGGTCCGCGTGCCCCTTGTACGAGTTCAGGTTCGCGAGGACGCCGACAACGGGCGCACCCGGGGGAATCTTCCATTCCCGCCGAACGGCATCGCCGTCGGCCCCCAGGTACTTTTCCACACGAAGGCCGTTGTAGATGACGCGCGTCCTCTCGCGCGAAATCGGCTCCCGGCGCACCACATCCTCCACAATTCCCTGCGACTTGCAGTGGACCAGGCGGAACCACGGGTCGGTGCGGTCCTCCAGCCACGCCACGACGCGGTTCGCATCCCGGTAGTTTGCCAGCGACAGTTTGGAGCAGGTGAGACGCGGGACGCCGGCCAGGCGTCCCGCCAACGCCCCCCAGATGTTGCATGCGGGAATCATCGTGTGGAGGATTGAGAAGCGCCCCCGGCGCAGCAGGCGCACCAGGCGGGAAAACGAACCGGGCACCGTGAGCAGGTTCCCCCACTTCCTATCCCCGTCTTGTCGGAATCGCCGATACCCGAGGTCGTGCAGCGTCGCCCCGGCCGCCCGCGCCTCGGTTTCCAACGGGCCAAAACCCGAGAGACAGATGACATGTTTGTCATAATCGCCCGACGGAAGTCCCTCCAGCAACGCAACCAGGGCCCTCTCCGTTCCTCCCACAGCCAGCGTGGGCACGAGATACGCGATTCGCCGGGGGGCGGATGGCTGGTTGAATTCCACGGCTTTGCATGACTTATTTTCCATCATGACGGGTCAAGCGGTATCGGAATACCCCGGCGGCGCATTCGCCATTTCCGTGGCGGAAACCCTTCGCCGGGCGGGCCACGAGGCATTCCTGGTGGGAGGATGCGTGCGCGACTTGCTCATGGGGCGCGCGCCCGAGGATTTTGACGTTGCGACCAGCGCCCCGCCCGCCGCGGTGCGCAACCTTTTCCCAAGCACGGTTCCGGTCGGGGCCAAATTCGGTGTTGTGCTGGTGCTCGATGAGGCCGCCCGGCAACAGGTGGAGGTGGCGACATTCCGCACCGAGAGCGGATATGCGGATCACCGTCATCCCCAGGTCGTTCGCTATGGCGATGCCAGGGGGGATGCGGAACGGCGCGATTTCACAATGAACGGCATCTTCCTGGATCCGCAGACGGGCAAGATCGTGGATTGGGTCGGGGGCGAGGCCGATATCCGGAACCGGATCATCCGCGCGATCGGCATTCCTTCCGACCGCCTGAACGAGGATGCGCTTCGCATCCTGCGGGCTCTGCGCTTCTCGTCCTCCCTGGAATTTGCAATCGAACCGGCCACCTGGACAGCCCTCCGGTCGCTGGCGCCCACCGTGGCCCGGATTAGCGCCGAACGGGTTCGGGACGAACTGCTCAAGGGTTTCACGCGACCCAACCCGGAGCGTTTTCTCGACCTGCTCGACTCGTCGGGCCTCCTGCAGCTGTTGCTCCCGGAAGTCGCCGCCCTGAAGGGCTGCGAACAACCGCCCGAATTTCACCCGGAAGGCGACGTTTTCGTGCATACGCGCCTCATGCTGACGCTGCTTCCCCCGCCCCCTTCCCCGGCGCTCGCCCTGGCCACGCTGCTCCATGACGTGGGGAAGCCGCCCACCCGGACCGTTACGGACCGGATCCGGTTCAACGAACATCATCGCGTCGGGGCCGACATGGCGGACGAGATTTGCCGCAGGCTCGTCCTGTCCAACGAATTGCGCGACAGCGTCGTCTCCATGGTCCGGCGACACATGGACTTCATGAATGTTCGCAGGATGCGCACGGGCACCCTCCGGCGGTTCCTTGCCTCCCCCCTGATCGGGGAGGAGGTCGAACTCCACCGTGCCGACTGCCTCGCCAGTCACGGAAGCACCGAGAACTGCGACTTTGTCCTGGCCCGCCTTGACGAGATCCGGGCCGCATCCGGTTCAGCGGAACTTCCGCCGCGACTGGTTACGGGGGACGACCTTAAATCCCTGGGCGTGGAACCCGGCCCCGTTTATCGCAGAATCCTCACCGCGGTCCACGATGCGCAGATGGAGGGTTCGGCACCGGATCGCGCCACGGCCCTGGACCTCGCCCGGCGCCTGTTGGGAGAACTCACTGAATCCGGGGACGAATCCATCTATTGAGATGTATGCCCGATGGTATAGCGACATGCCTTGTATCAGGTGTTCGAAGGCTTCCCGAAACCGTTGGTTGACAAAATTCCCGCGATCCCGATAGATAAAAATCTTGCCATGAGTACGGACCGAACCGCTGCCCGCGAACCCAAAAGGCGTGTGCATCATTTTGCGATGCTGAAACAGCGCGCGCACAAGATCGTCGTGGTCACCGCGTATGATTATCCCACCGGCATGGCCGCAGACAGGGGCGGGGCGGACGCCGTCTTGGTCGGGGATTCTTTGGGCATGGTTGCTTTGGGGTTCGATTCCACGATTCCCGTCACCCTGGACATGATGGTCCATCACGCGGCCGCGGTTCGCCGTGGCGTGAAGCGTGCCTTCCTCATTGCCGACATGCCTTTCCTTTCGTACAAGGTTTCGCCTGAGCAGGCCCTGGAAAACGCCGGACGCCTCGTGCAGGAAGGCGGAGCCGAGGCGGTCAAGTTGGAAGGCGGGGTGGAGATCGCCCCGGCTGTGGCCAGGATTGTTGCCGCGGGGATTCCGGTGATGGGTCATGTCGGCCTGATTCCCCAGTCCGTCAACCAGCTGGGAGGCTACCGTGTCCAGGGGCGCCAGGATGAGGTTGCCGCATGCCTTCGCTCCGACGTCGAGGCGCTCCGGGAGGCCGGTGCCTTCTCGGTCGTCCTGGAAGCGATGGACCCGGAACTTTGCACCGCCATCACGCGCGACGCGCAGATCCCGACCATCGGCATCGGTGCCGGACGGGGCTGCGACGGCCAGGTGCTGGTACTGAGCGACCTGGCCGGCTTCCTGCCCGGCGGTGTGCCCAAGTTTGTGAAGCAGTACGCGGAAATCCACCGCGGCATGGAGGAGGCTGTCCGGGCCTTCGCCGACGATGTCCGCACGGGCCGTTTCCCGGAGGAACGGCACGAGTATTAGATCAATTTCCGGCCCGTGGACGATTTGACGCGGGAACCACCGGCAAACACTGGAAAGGCTGAAATGAATCAGACTCAGGACTGCTACCGGGGCGCCCTTGTGGGTGCCGCAGTGGGTGACGCTCTCGGCGCAACCGTGGACATGCTGAGCCGTAACGAAGTGAAGGAGAAGTTCGGCGTCCATCGCGAACTCGTGGGCGGCGGACGCATGAAGTTCAAGCCGGGCGAACTGAGCGACGACACGAAACTGATGCTGGCAGTTGCCCAATCCGTCGTCGAGAATCCGGAAGTTGACCAGAAGGATATCGTGCGCCGCATGCGCGAGTACCAGGAAAAGGGCGGCGGCACGCGGGGCGCGGGGCCAACCACCATCGCCGTCCTTGCAGCACTGAAGCCGAAGGCGCGCGACCTCTTTTCAGCCGCCCGAAAGGTCTGGCAGCAGCAGGGCGGGGATGTTGCCGGGAACGGGTCTGTTTCCCGTGTCGCCCCGATCGGAATGCTGCGCCGGGTTCTGTTCAAGGAACTCATCGTGGAGACGATCGACATCTGCCGGCTCACCCACTACGACCCGCGCTGCGTGGATGCGTGCATCGCGTTCAATTTCGGCGTTTCCTACCTCACCTCCGGAAAGGATCCGTCCAAACTGCTGTTCAAGACCTGGCGCTTCCTGACGGATGCGCGGGCCTCCAAGGAGTACCGGGAAATGGTGGGGGAGGAGGCACCCACCCAGGACATGGTCAAGGCGCTGAAAGCCGTGAACGACATCGCCTACAATGACCTGAAGCCCAACGGGCGTGCCATTGAAACGGTTCAGGCGGCCTACTGGCTGCTTCTAAACGCCATTGATTTCGAGGAAGGCCTGGTTCGTGCCGTGAACCTTGGGGGCGATGCCGGAACGCTCGGCACCCTCACCGGTGCCCTCCTCGGGGCCCGTTTCGGCATGCAGGCCATTCCCGAACGCTGGCTGGAGTCCGTTCAGAATTTCAAAGAGCTTCAAAACCTCGCTGACAAACTCTGCAAACTGGGCGAACCCAAGAAGTGACCGCTCCGCCTTTCACGACGCGGGGTGTCGGGGCGAAATCGGGATTTCCGGGACAGGTTATCCACATGGCTCCTGTTCAGCTGATTCCACTTGCGCGTTTCGGGGCACTTGGCCAGCATGGTTTTCAAGTTCGATGGAACTTGGCATTGGCAACCGCAAGATCAACCAAACCAAGCATCAACGTGTTTCTTGGCAAAATCGCCAGAAACCGTGTCAAGTACAAACTAACCGCCATCGAATAGGCTGTTGGTTTATAAACAGGTTATCCACAGCAACTTAATCGATCCAAGGATGAGCCCCGATGCTTATGGGAAAAGTCGTGGGAACCGTGGTTTCCACCCACAAGGATGAAGGGATGACGGGGTTCAAACTCCTCATCGTTCAGAACCTCGATCTGGGCATGAAGTTGACCAGCAGTTATGTCGTCGTATGCGACGCCGTTGGCGCAGGGCTTGGCGAGGTGGTCGTGGTTGTCCAGGGGAGTAGCGCCCGGCTCACCGATCAAACCAAGAACAAGCCCGTGGACGCCGCCACGGTGGCAATTGTCGATTCCCTCGAGGTCGAGGGAAAGATCATCTACGACAAGAGCCATGCCGACGCGCCGACCGGCGCCGTTGCCTGAACTTCCCCCGGTAACTGCCTCCGGCCGGGTGTTCCTGCCTTCATCCATCTCCCGCTGGCTCCCCGTTCTTGCGTGGGCCGCACTGATTTTCGTCTTGAGCGCTATTCCGGGCGACCGTTACCCCAAGGTGGATCTCCGGAATGCCGACAAGGGGGTCCATGCGATCATTTTCCTTCCCCTCGGATTCCTGCTCGCGCGGGCGTTGCGTTCGGGTTTGTCCGTTTCCAAGTTCCCGGACGGCAGGGGAGCGCGTGCCATCGTCCTGGGCGCCCTGTATGGTCTCTCCGACGAAATCCACCAGATCTGGGTGCCGTTCCGGTCCTGCTCGACCCTCGATTGGATGGTGGACTTCCTGGCGGTTGCGGCTGGCGCAGCCGTGTGGCACATTGTGACCAGATCGCGACAGGCTTCCCGGCCCGTACCGGTTTCCCCACCGTCCAAAACAGCCCCACTTGCCCCCGTTGACTGAAAGACCGCAAGGCGGTCCGGCAGGGAAATCCAGGGAACGCACAGTTTGGGGATGCCGGACTTCCGGGCTGACCGGCGAAAAATCACTCATCCGGACATACTCGCCTTGACCTGCCCGATCGGGGCGTTGCATCACCGGACTCCATCGCCATGCCTATCACTCTCGAATCCGAAAGCATGCTTATCGTGCTCTCGTCCCCCTCCGGGGGTGGCAAGAGTTCCGTCTGTCGCGCCCTGCTGACCTCCGACCCGAATCTGGGCTATTCCATCAGCACCACAAGCCGCCCCCCCCGTGGGGACGAAGCCAACGGGAAGGATTACAATTTCGTTTCCGAAGCCGAGTTCCGCCAGATGATCGAGGCCGGCGCCTTCTACGAGTGGGCCCGGGTTCACGACAACTACTACGGGACGCGGCGGGATCTCGTGGACGCGCAGCTTGCCGGGGGGAAGGATGTGGTGATGGACCTCGATGTGACCGGCGGCCTCAATCTCAAGAAACTGAACGAGAAGGCCGTGCTGGTTTTCATCCTCCCCCCGTCCCTGGAGGTTCTGGAGGAACGGTTGCGGAGGCGCAACACCGACCGCGAGGACGTGATTCGCAAGCGACTTGCCAATGCCCGGATGGAGATCCATTTCGCGGAGAAGTACGACTACGTGGTTGTCAACGAGGATCTCGATTCGACCATCTCCACCATCCGCCGGATCGTGGACGCCGAACGCCACTCCGCCAAGCACCAGACGGTTCGGATCACGGGCCCGGACGCCGAAGGCTGAATTTCCGGAGTTGCCCCGCCGGGCCTACTTTTCGGTCCCCTGCGATTCATCGGGGATGGGCGTGGCCACGCACACCCGGTTCCGCCCGGACTCTTTCGCCATGTAGAGGGCTTTGTCCGCCTTACCCATCAAATCCTCTGGCGCCTGCTTGGCGGCACTCTCGTCGGTGGCCACGCCGATGCTCGTGGTAACCGAGATCTCAACGCCGTTCCATAAAACTTTGGCCGCGGCTATCTGTTCGCGAATTCTCTCCGCCGTGGAGCGGGCGCCCTTGAGTCCGGTTTCGGGGAGGAGAACCGCGAATTCCTCCCCGCCGATGCGGGCCAGCAGGTCCTGGGTCCGCATATTACCCGAAACCACGCGGGCAAATTGCTGCAACAAGCGGTCGCCCGCCGCGTGGCCGTGGGTGTCGTTGACACGCTTGAACTTGTCGATATCCAAGGCCAGCAGGGACGTTGGTTTTCCGTTGCGGGCGCCGCGGGCCAACTCCCTCGCCGCCTCCTCAAAAAACGCGCGCCGATTGGGCAGCCCGGTCAGCTCATCATGCATCGCCATCAGTTCCATCTGTTCCGCCTTGTCATCCAGTTGGCGGAGACGGGTTGCGGCCTGCAATTGCGTCCGGATGCGGGCCACCAGGACCGGGATGTCCACCGGCTTGGTCACGTAGTCGTTCGCACCCGATTCCAGGCCCGTAACGATCGTGTCTGTTCCGGTCAACGCCGACACCATGATGATTGGGAGGGCTTTCGTGAACTCGCTGTCGCGCAGTTCGCGAAGCATATCCAGCCCGCTTTCCCCCGGCATCGAGATGTCCAGCAGGATGAGATCCGGAATCCGGGCTGCAATCTCCTCCCGGGCGGCGGCAACCGACAGCGCGCAGACCACCTCATAGCCGAAGCGAACGAGGGCGTGCCGCAGCAGCGCCAGGTTCAGCGGTTCATCGTCCACGGCAAGGATCAGCGGCTGGCTCGGACTCTCCATTTTTGCGGGCGGGATCATCTTCTTTCTGGATGTATGACGCAATCCGTTCGAAACTGCGCTGTTATCTGTCAAGGCGAGTTCGCCACCCCGGACTCGAACTGCGCACAACATCCCGAGGAGAACTGCCATGCCCCCACCCCCGGCATCCGTGCTGCGCCGGAGATTGGCGCGTCTTTCAGCCGTCCTGCAACGCGAGAAACTCGATGCCATGGTGATTCACGACCGGGCCAGCGCGCTGTATTTCTCCGGTCTCCCCAGCAGCAATTCACTCGCGATCGTCAGCCCGGCGCGGTCGTGGTTCCTCACGGATTTCCGCTACATCGAGAAGGCCGAGGCCGCCGTGCGCCACATGACGGTCATCCAGGCCCCCCAGTCCTTCTGGTCCGACGTCAAGCCGATTCTGGCGGGCGCACTGCGTGCGAAAAGGATCGGATTCGAGGGGTCCCTTCCCTACGCGGCCTACCGCGCCCTTGCCTCCGCCGTCGGGACCCGCAGGCTCGTCGAGGCCGGGGCACTGCCGGTCTCCGTCCGAATGATCAAGGAGCCCACAGAAATCCGGGCCATTGCGGACAACCAGAAACTGAACGAGTCGTTGTACGCCCGGGCCGTGAAGCGCGCCCGGCCCGGGCAGTCCGAACTGAGGATCCAGCAGGACATCCGCGCGGACATGGTCGGGAGGGGAGTGGAGGAGGCCTTTGAAACCATCGTCGCCACGGGACCCAATACCAGCATGCCCCACGCCACGCCCTCGAACCGCCAACTCGGAGACGGGGATTTCCTCCTCCTGGACATGGGAGTCCGGTCCGACTCTTATCATTCCGACATGACCCGGGTGGTGGTGGCCGGCAGGCCCACGCCCCGCCACCGGCAACTGTACGCCCTTGTCCTCGAGGCGCAGGAGCGTGCCCTCGCGACAATCCGCCCCGGCGTGGAGTGTTCCGCGGTGGATTCGGCCGCCCGGGACTTCCTCGCGGCCGCCGGGTATGGCCACAATTTCCGCCACGGCCTGGGACACGGTGTCGGGCTCGAGATCCATGAGGAACCCCGGCTCAATCCCTCCAGCCGCTTGCTCCTGGAACCCGGCATGGTGGTCACGGTGGAACCGGGTGTGTATATCCCCGGTTTCGGCGGAGTGCGCATCGAGGACCTCGTGGTTGTCACGCGCACCGGCTTCCGCAACCTCACCGGCGCTTCGAAGCGCCTCCGCAGCATCTGATTGCCGGCGGCGTTCCGCAATTCCCCGATTGGGTGACCGTGTACGATACGGTTGCATTTCGCTTCGCCCAACGCGATATACTGGAAGCACAAGTGATGAAACGTCGGATTTCCATAGCCGGAATTGTGGTTGCCCTGTTGTGTCCAAGCGTCTCCCCGGCCCTGGATCCGGCTGTTCCCGGCGTCGAACAGGTAAGCACCTTCAGCACCGACAACCAGCGGGCGGTCGTCGCCGCCAGCCCTGACGGATCGGTGGCATATGTTGCGTGGGACGGCGTGGATGCGAAGGCGAACCGCAGGATTTTCCTCCGCGAACGCCGCGCCGGAATCTGGTTGCCGCCAAGCGTCGTGGATGAGTCGCCGGCCGGCGACAATGTCCTGCCGGGCATCGCGGTGGACTCGAACGGGAACCCGCATGTCGTGTGGCTCACCCGGGTTGCGGGCAACCTGCGGGTCCACTACAAGGCCCGGATGGCGGGGGAGTGGTTGGACTGGGGGATTGTAAACCCGGCGGATGGACCGGCCGAGAACTCCACGGCCGCTGTCCTGCGCCTCGATCAGGCCGGTCTTCCGTGGATCGCCTGGGAATCCGCGAGCCCGGGAAACCGCTACAAGATACGCGTGGCCCGGATGGATCCCGAGGCCGGGGCCTTTTCCGTCAGCGACCTGACCCGGGATTCGTCGAACTACAATATCATGCCGGAGATCCTGTTTACGCCGGTTCCCACGGTTTTCTGGTATGCCGCAGTGGGTGCCGAATTCCGGCTGGAAGCCATGCAGTTCGATCAGGCCTCGACCCGTTGGCGCCCGTTTGCACCGTCCAATGGCCGGACCCTGCCTGCCGAACGGATGCCCATCCTGTTTCAGACCGCCCCGGGCGCGATCCAGGCAGCCTGGAGGGGAGAGGATTCCGAGGCGGTGGAAGGGGACGCGGGACTCCACGAACTGGTGATGCTCGGGGACCTGAACCCAAAGGCGGAGGGGGCTGGCAGGGCCGTGGGGCGCGCCAACAGCATTCTTGCGGTTGCAGCGACCGCCACCTGTGATCAGGAAGCAAGCGTCGTGACCTGGTCGGCGGACTCCCCCACCTCGGGACCACAGGTTTTTGCCAGGATCGTTCCCCTGGAGGGGATCGCCGCGGATCGGGAACCGGATTTGCTCAGCGACGGCCGTCGGGATTATTACGGGACACCCACGGTGGCACCCGTCAATGGGGGAGCGGCTGTCGTTTGGAACTCCTCTGCTGAATCCGGCGGCAGCGGGCAGGTTTTTTTCAGACTCGTCCGGTGAACTCCACCCCCGGTTGTTCACGGTCTCCTCGCGCAACCAGCCAATCCTTCGCTCGGAGGACACGACTCCACCGTATCTGCCGTCCGTTGAAGGAATCCAGGCGCAACCCCGCCCTGATTGTTAGCTGGGAACAACCTCCCCCCCGTCTCTTCGCGGCATACGAATTTGAGTCTTCAGGAGATTCCTTGACCGCTCCAAGACAGGCGCGACGGCTTCTATTTAAGGAAACCGCTCCCCCAATCGCCACCCAAATCCCTCCAAACGCCGCTTCACCCGCGCAACTTCCTTAAATTTGCATTTAAGGAAGTGATTAAAGAGGGCCAAACGAGGCGGGGGAGTGATCTCTCACCCAAATCAACCCTCCACAATGGGTTCGTCCGCCTCTTTGAACAGCCAGCGAACCGCCACCAGCATCCCCACCAAGGCCACGCCATACGCCACCACAACGGCCCACGCTGAACCCGCAACGCCAAATCGGGGCAGAAACCACGCGCTGGAAAGAAAGCAGGCCACTCCAGACAACGAGGAGATGACGATCCCAACCCCGACTCCCCGAACTCCCGCGGCGTTGACGATCTGCGCCATGGAGCCCTGAAACGAAACCAGGGTCGAGGCCCCGGCAAACAGGCACACCAGCATGGGGTCCAGGCGGTACTTCTCCCGCCCCATAAGCGATATCAGCACCAGTTCCAAAACGATGAAGCCCAAGAAAGCAGGAATCCACCCCCAAGACCATACCCGCAACAGGGTCTTCCATAATCCCACCCGATCCGTGCTCGCCGACGCTTTGGGAAAAAACACAGTATTAAACACCGTGGTGAAATACGCCGCCATTCCGATACTGGCCATGGAATAGGCGCGAAAAACGCCGACATCAGTCGCTGTCAGGTATGCATTTACCTGCAACGGCTGAATGCTGTAGATTAAGATAAAACCGATATTCCCGGAACACGCCAACCCGCCGTACTTGACCATTTCGAGAAGCTGGGGGCGCTCAACCGTCGATAGCCGGGTACGCCGCCCAAGGATCATCCAAACCCAAGGGAGCGACGCGACGATGTACGCCATGATATAGGCAAAGGGGAGACCCCTTGTATCGTGTTTCCCGAAAAGAAGAATACCAAAAACCAACCCAGGCACCATCAGGAGGCTTAGCGCCACCTCGGCCACTCCCCTCTCCTTGAAACGGTGAAGAGCCTGCAAGGCACTGGTGAGCAAGGTGTAAAAAGTAAACGCCAGGGCGAAGAGCAGACCATATCGAATGGTTTCGGCGTTGATGTGCGCCCAATACATGATGGCTTGGCGCCCAAGAACAATAACCACAGTCGTATAAACAGAAGCCGCAAGGGTGATCAGGACCGACGTGGTGATTTCCCGCGTTGGATCGGCGCGGCCGGCTCCGTACCGGACCACGGCCACATTCATCCCAAAGAGCATCACGATATAAAACAACTGGGCCGTGGTCAGAACCAGGCTTGCTTCCCCAAAAACCTCCGGCCCCATGATCTTTGCAGCGGCAATTGGTGCCAGGCTCGAGAACACCTTGCTGATCCCGAAGCACAACCCAATCCAGCTCAGGTTCTTGAGAAAACGGATTCCCCCACCCCCCATTTGTCGTCCGGTCAGGCCGTGAAGGATCGCGGCAATCCGATGCTTGGTCCGGGATAGAACCCCGCCTTGGGGCGGAAGGGGCGGCGGCGAGGACGTCATGCGTTGTGAACTTCAGTACCCCTCCAGCCGCACCGGTTAGGCAACTGATTTCTTTTTGTTTGCCACCACCCCATGACCGGTGGCATCGTCCAGACCGTTACCGTTCCCGTTCCTGTTGCCGAGTTCCAACCCTGCGGAGGGTCCAAGGATTATGTCGCTCTTGTTTTCGTCGATCATGCTCGAGTTCGACCAGTTCCTTCGTGTCGAGCGCAACCTCTCCCCCGCCACGCGCCGGGCCTACCAGTATGACCTGCAGAAGTTTAAGGAATACCTGATCCAGGCCATCAAGTCCGAGCCGGTTGTCGGGCGCGTCGCCACCCAGCACATCAAGGATTACCTCGCCTTCCTGCAGGGACGGAGGAATTACAAGAGCACCACGCTCTCGCGAACCATCGCGTCCATCCGGGTCTTCTTCGAATACTGCGTCCAGCAGAAGCATGTCGAGGCAAGCCCGGCCACTTATATCCACAACCCGAAGCTTCCGCGAAAACTCCCCATCTTCCTCATCGAAAGCGAATTGCGCAAACTCCTGGCCGCCCCCGATTCGTCCGATTCATGGGGCGTTCGGGACTACACCATCCTTGTGACGCTCGGTTTCACCGGCATGCGCCGTCAGGAACTTGTGGGCCTCAACCTGGACTGCATCGACCTGGAGCGTCGCACCGTGCGGGTTCTCGGAAAGGGTTCCAAAGAGCGGCTCATACCCATGAATCCGTTTGTGATGGAAACCCTGAACCGCTGGCTCGAGCTCCGGCCGGCCACCGGGGACGCCGAAGCGGTTTTTCTCAACCGCCTCGGCCAGCGCCTGACGGGGCGCTCGATCCTCAACATCGTGAAGAAGTACGTTCGCAAGGCGGGGATCACCAAGGACAAGATCAGCCCCCACAAGCTGCGCCACACCTTCGCCACCCTCCTCCACTTGAACGAAGTCGACATCCTGGAGATCAAGAGCCTCCTCGGCCACGCGTCCATCACCTCCACCCAGATCTACACGCACACCAACACCTCGAAGCTGCGCATCGCCGTGGAGAGCCTCAACAACGTGACCGGCGGCGGGTCGTGAAGATCCTGGTAACGGGTGCGTCCGGGTTCCTCGGGTGGCACTTGGCCGGGAGGCTTGCCGCAGACAACGAGGTTCTGGCCGCGCACGGCGCGAATGAGGTCCGGGTGCCGGGAACTGCGGGCGCGGCCCTGGATTTCACGGATGCCGCGGCCTGCGAAAGGGTGGTTCGCGCCTTCTCCCCCACCGTCGTTTTTCACTGCGGGGCCATGTCCCTCACCGGTGACTGCGAACGCGACCCGGACCTGGCTGAAAGAGTCAATGTGACTGGCACGGCCCACCTCCTTCGCGCCGCAGAAATGCTCCGCTCCCCTTCCCACTTCGTTCAGATTTCGACCGACCTCGTATTTGACGGTTCCAGCGGCAACTATTCCGAGGAGGATCCCGCAGCCCCCCTCATGGTCTATGGCAGGACCAAGCTGGCGGCGGAGCAGGCAGTCCGTGGATACGCCGGTCCCTGGACCATCGTCCGAAGCGCGCTCATTTACGGGCCGCCCTCTTTTCGACGGCCATGCTTCCTTCAATGGATGCTCGACGGAATCAGGAAGGGAACCGGCGCGCTGTTCGACGACGAGTATCGCACACCCGTCTTCGTCGGCGATCTGATCCGGGCCCTGCTTGCGGTTTCCGGGACCCGAACCACCGGCCTTTTTCATATCGGGGGACGGGAACGCCTTTCCCGCTATGAGTTCGGGTTGCTGGTGGCCAAGGCATGGCAACTGCCCGGGGAAAATGTCCTCCGGGCAAGTGCCACCCAAACGCCAACCGACTGTCCCCGTCCCCGCGACGTCTCGCTCAATGTTGCGAAGGCCCGCGCCGCATTGAACTACTCCCCCGCGCCGGCCGAGGAAAGCCTCGCAAACATCGCCACGATGTGAACCCGCCGGTCCTTGCCGCAGGAACGCGGAATCACAGCGCCCCGCCGGCGGGCATGAGCAACACCTCTTCCGTCGTCATATTGGGAGGCTGCACGGCGATATCGCCTATCACACGGGCAATGTCGGCCGCCGACATCATTCTGCCGCGATCCCAATTCCCCGTGACGTGATCCCAGAACGAGGAGTCCGTCGCGCCGGGCATAACGACGCTGATCCGGATTCCCTTCTTCCTCAGTTCCTCGCGCATCGAGCGGGACATTCCCAGGAGCCCGGCCTTGCTGGCTGCATAGGCGGCGCAGTTGGCAAACCCGCGAACCGCCACGACAGATGCGATGTTGATGATCAGGCCGCCGCCGGCTTTTTCGAACCTCGGGACAGCCTCCCGGCTGCAGAGGAACGCACCCTTCAGGTTCGTGTCGAGGGTCGCGTCCCAGAGTTCCTCGGTAGTCTCGACCGTCGGCACGAAACGCCCCATGCCCGCATTGTTGACCAGCACGCCCAGGCCGCCAAACGCGGCATCTGTCGCGGCGAAGAGGCGGCGCACCTCGTCCGGCTCGGACACATCACAAGCGCACACCGCCGCCTTGCCGCCGTCCGCGTGAATCTGCGAGGCCACCCGATCCATCTCGCCCGCCGTCCGTGCGGCCAGCATCACGGCAAACCCCCGTGCGCCCAGGTCCAACGCCACTTCCCGCCCGATCCCCCGTCCCGCCCCGGTCACCAATGCAACCCTGCCTGCGTGCGTCACGATGTCCTCCGCGCCGCGGCGGGCGCCTCAGTTTGCATCCACGATTATCGGCTGCCGCGCACGCCCCGTGATGTGCAGGCAGATATTGAAGACGAGGTAGTCAATTCGGAGCAGGTAATTGATCACGTCCAAGTGCACACTACTCGTCTCCACGGATTCGGGAAGTTCGCTCTGCAGCCGCTTGAGGTGCCGCAAATGAAGCAGTTTTCCCTCGGCCTGGAGAGACTCGAAACCCTGCACGATGTCTTCGGCGGCATCGCGGTTGGATGTCGCCAGGGCAATGACCATTTGTGACAGCCGTTCGCTGACGCGGGCGTGAAGGGTGCGCAGGTCCGCGGCCCCCTCCTCGCTGAAGGTGTAATCGCGCGAGATCATCTTTTCCACCAGCGGCACCAGGTTCTTGTCCACGATGTCGCCGATGGACTCGATGTCGCTCACGACATAAAGGAGCGCGGTGACCTGCTCGGATTCCTCCGCGTTCTGCGTGTGGGCCGCCAGGCGGTTGAGATAACGGGTGATCTCGGTGTTCAGCGCGTCCACCTTGTTGTCCCGCATGTGGATGTAATCCGCGGTACCCGTCTTCTTCTCGAAAAGGCCGGTCGCGCACTGCTTCATCATCTCCTCGACAAACCGACCCATGCGGGAAATCTCGCGCTGGACCGAGCCGATGGCGATGGCAGGCGTGTCGAACAGGTTGGGGTCGAGATACTTCGTGCGGACGTCGCCGTTCCCCGTTTCGGGACGGTCAGGAATCCATGTCATCACGAAACGCTCGATGAGCGAGGACAGCGGGAGGGCGATCAGCGCCGTGATGAAGATGTAAAGGGTGTACGTGTTCGCGATGGCCCTGGAGGTGAACTCGCCGGTTCCGGCCGGCACCGTGGTGATCCAGTAGGTCAGCCAACGACCCAAGTCGGCAAGCGGCGTGACCAGGGGCAGGAACAGCAGCACGCCGGCAACCTTGAAAACCAGGTGCGCCCACGCGATGCGCCGTGCGTCGGCCGGCGCACCGAAACTCGCGTAAAGGCCCGTGAAGCACGCACCGATTCCCGCCCCGAAGAACATGGGCACGGCCTCGGGCAGCGAGATCAGGTCCTGGCGCGCCAGGGCCAGCACGACGCCCAGCACGGCGCCGCTGCTCTGGGTGGCGGCCGTGAACAGGCCGCTGAGGACCACGCCCCAGACCGGGTGACCGGCCAGCGCGTCCACCGCCCCCTTGAAAAACGGGAATGCCTTCAGGGGCGCGAGGGCATCGCTCATGATCTTGATGCCGAGGAACAGGAACCCGAACCCCAGCAGGGCCGTTCCGGCGGCCTTCACCCGGTTTCTTTTGGAGAAGAAATGAAGGGCGAAACCGGCCGCGATCGCCGGAGGCGCATAAACAAAAAGGTCGAGCGAGATGAGCTGCACCGTGATCGTCCCCGCGACCGCGGCACCGTAAATTATGGCCAGCGAATTGCGCAGGGTCAGCAGGCGGGCGCGGATAAACGACATCACCATCACGGTCGTGGCGCCGCTGCTCTGCGTGAGAAACGTGACCGCGATGCCGATCAGGAACGCGCTGAACTGGCTCCGCGTCAGTTCGCCCAGCGCCGTTCGCAGCCGCCTTCCCGCCAACGCCTGGAGGCCGTCGGACATGATCAGCATCGCATAGAGAAAGATCGCGAGGCCACCCACCAGGGTGAAAAGCAGGATGGTCGCCCAGTTTTCCCGGTGAACCTGGAACTCGACGCGGTGAAACGGCACACCCGCTCCGACAGCCTTCCCCTGGAAGATCAGAACCTCATAGCGGCCGGGCGAATCGCCAAAACGGATGTCAAAACGGGCCAGGCCGGCCGGGTCGGAGACCGCCCTGGTCGGAGAAAACAACAGGCCCCGTTCAGTCCCCTCCGGTTGGGAAACCAGAAGCGGCGTCAGTTCCGTCCCCGGCACGGGGACCCCGTTGGCATCCGTGATCCGCAGGACCAGGGTGTGGGTGGTTCGGACCGTTGCCGTGCGGAGGATGCGGGAGGAGGTGGTGAGGTCCGCGGCTTCCTCAACGGCAATGGCGAATCCGCGTGCGGGGGGCGTGACGGCAGTTGCCGTCAGGACCCGGTCGGAGGAGGCGGACGCGCGCATACCCAGCAAACAGGTCACAAGAATGGCGCCCGTAACCGTCCATGCAGACAAACCGGGCCAG
>JADHEF010000505.1_pt1 | contig 39079 bp, 36 predicted proteins | sample 8952391 | NCBI WGS metagenome assembly JADHEF01 (sample SAMN16124439, study PRJNA663245) | bioreactor sludge metagenome | isolation source: sludge (nitrite) | place: India:Bengaluru | collected 2019-02-28 | reverse complement strand
AGACGCTGCTGGGATGGCTCCTGATGGCTCTATTTCTGGTCACCCTGAGCCGGGTGATGCTGAGGTAAGTAGAGAAGGCGTCTATGTGAGTATTTTTGCTCATAATCGAAAGAGCCAATGCAATAATCCAAGCCTTTATCATGAAGTGCGATATAGCAAATTTTGCGTGCAAATATCGAATTAGGATGATAAAAGATGCCGACACAACTTTATTCCGTAACCGAACCACCGATCCAAAATCTACTTACTTGGATTACATCTAGCGAAATAGCTGTTCCAGAGATCCAGAGGCCGTTCGTTTGGGATGGTGTAAAAGTTCGCAACTTATTGGATTCTCTCTTTCAGGGATTTCCTGTTGGCTATTTGATCATATGGAGAAATCCAGATGTAAGGTTAAAAGATGGTACATCATCTTCTGGCAAACGCATTCTTATTGATGGACAACAGCGAGTAATTGCCCTAATGTCAGCTTTGTTGGGTCGCGAAGTCATTAATAAGGACTACAAGAAAATTCGAATCCAAATTGCTTTTCATCCGATTGAGCAAAAGTTTGAGGTCTTGAATCCAGCAATTGAAAAAGATGCTACATGGATCCACGACATATCAAAAATATTTAATCCACAAACATCTCTATCTGATTTACTGAAAGACTATTGTCTGAAAAATCCCTCAGTAACGTGGGACGAAGTTTTTAGAAGTATTGAATTACTCCGTGGCATCACAAGCAATCAGATTGGCCTTATTGAATTAAATTCTAGTTTGGATATAGATATTGTAACAAAAATATTTATTAGGGTTAATTCCGAAGGCGTGCCCTTGAGCCAGGCTGATTTTGCCATGTCAAAGATTGCGGTCAATGAAGCATATGGTGGGAACCACCTTCGCAAGGCTATCGACTATTTTTGTCATTTAGCAGTTGCTCCTGAATTCTATACAGATATTATAAAAGATTGTGAATTCATAAAGAGCAAGTTTTTCCCAAAGATGGAATGGCTGAGAAATGAAAACGATGATATATATGATCCATCATATACGGATATGCTTAGAGTTGCTTTTACTTCCGAATTCCAGCGCGGTCGACTGAAAGATCTAGTTGCGCTACTTTCTGGTCGGAATTTCGAGACCAAGCAGTACGAGGAAGCAATCGTCGAGAATTCTTTCCGGCTGCTCGATAAAGGTATAATTCGCTTCATGAATGAATGGGATTTCAAGCATTTTATAATAATAATCAGATCAGCTGGCTTTGTCAATGCATCCATGATACGGTCCAAAAATGCCCTAAACTTTGCATATATTTTATACCTCACATTGCGTGATTTAGGGATCGCATATTCCGATATACAACATTACGTATCACGCTGGTTTGTGTTTTCTATCTTAACAGGGCGATATTCCGGCTCTCCTGAAACAATCATCGACAAAGACATTCGGGAGATTCATGAACAGGGAATAGACTCATATACTGAAGGGCTAATTCGAGGTGAACTCTCTGATGCGTTTTGGGAGAATGTATTGCCGCGAGCCATGGATACTTCTGTAGCATCTAGCCCTTATTTCCATTTATTCCAGGCTTCACAGGTCAAGATGAATGATAAGGGCTTTCTCTCAAAGGATATTTCTGTGCGAGAGCTCATAGATGTTAAGTCAGATGTGCATCATCTGTTTCCACGCGATTATCTTAAAAAGAACGGTCTCGGTCGAGAGCAGTACAATCAAATTGCGAATTACGTAGTAATTCAAAGCGAAATAGATATTGCGATTAGCAATAAGGAGCCACGGATCTATTTTGGTCAACTCATGGAGCAAGTCCATAATGGTCCTAAGAGATATGGCAATATTGTTGACTTGCGAGATTTGGAGGAAAATTTCCGCATGAATTGTATTCCTGAAGATATGGAAAAGATGACCGTGGATGATTATTCAGCATTTCTTGAGAAACGACGAAGGCTCATTGCCAAAAAAATAAAGCAATACTTTGAGTCTCTATGAGTTGGATAAGCTGCATCTATTCAATCCTAATCCGAAATAAGATTTTAGCGCCCCTAAAAAAGGGCGCTCAAATATCTTTATAATGCCCTTAGAACATCCCTGGCGGCATGCCGCCCATTCCACCCATGCCCGGTGGCATGCCCATACCGCCCATGCCTCCCATTCCCGGAGGCATTCCGCCGGGGGCCCGCGCTGGGGGCTCCTTGGTGGAGGCCAGGACATCGTCGATGCGCAAGATCAGGCAGGCGGCGTCGGTGGCAGATTGGATGGCCTGGATCTTGACCCTGAGGGGCTCGACCACGCCCTGCACCAGCATGTCTTTCACCTCTCCGCTGTAGGCGTCAATGCCGGCATTTCTGTTCTTCTCATGATGGTTTTTCAGATCCACCACTTTGTCGATGGCATTGTAACCGGCATTCTCAGCCAGAGTCTTGGGCACAATCTCCAGGGCCTCGGCGAACTTGGTCACCGCCAGCTGCTCCCGGCCCTTTAGAGTCGCTGCATACTCTTTCAGCCGCAAAGACAGCTCGATCTCCGGGGCTCCCCCGCCTGGGACCATCTTTCCGTCCTCCACCACATCGGCCACAGCATGAAGAGCATCGTCCAAAGCTCTCTCCAGGCCATTTAACACCTGCTGGGTGCCGCCCCGCAAAAGCAGGGTGGCGGAGTGGTTGCGGGTGCCGGAGATGAAGGTCATGATACCGCTGCCGATGCGCTTTTCCTCCACCAATGCGGCGCTGCCCAAAAGCTCCGGCTTGAGCTCATCCAGGCCGGTTACAATGGTGGCTCCCGTGGCGCGGACCAGGCGGTCCAGATCCTTCTTGATCACCCGGCGCAAGGCCAGTATGCCGGCATTGGCCAGATAATGCTGAGCCAGATCGTCGATTCCCTTCTGGGTGAATACCACATTGGCCCCGCTGGCTATCACCTTGTCCGCTGCCTCCTTGATCCTGGCTTTCTCATGCTCCATGAACTGCTGGAACTGGGTAGAGGTGGTGATCTGCAGCTCGGCCTTGGTCTCGGTGTCCTTGGACTCGATAGGGGTGGACAGCAGGGCGATCCTGGCGTTTTCCACCTTGCGGGGCATATTCTGGTGAACGATCTCCTTGTCGATCACCACTCCCTCGATGATCTGGGAGTCGAGGGTACTCTCCCCCACTTTCTTTTCCACATTGACCCGGTCCATGTCGAACTTCTTCTTGCCGTTGTAGCTCTCCAGGGCGTTAAGCACCAGCTCCACGGCATACTCGGACATTTTGCTCTCACCGGATTCGGCGAGCTTGCCGGTCATGGCCGTGTCGGCGATCTTCTTCAGGAGAGCCCGGTCGTTCTCCGAGACATCCACGGCCATTCCCTTTGCGATCTCTATGGCCTTCTCCGCAGCCATCTGATATCCCTGCACGATCATGGTGGGGTGGACCTTCTGGTCCAGGAGAACCTCGGCTTTCTTGAGCAGCTCGCCCACCAGCACAGCCACGGTGGTGGTGCCGTCGCCCACCTCTTTGTCCTGGGTCTTGGCCGCCTCGATGAGCATCTTGGCCGCAGGATGCTGCACATCCATCTCCTTTAAAATAGTCACGCCGTCGTTGGTGATGGTCACATCTCCAATGGAGTCGACGAGAAGCTTGTCCATGCCCTTGGGGCCCATGGTGCTCCGCACCGCATTGGCCACCGCCCGGGCCGCCATGATGTTGTTGGAGATGGCGTCCTTTCCCGACTCTCTGCGGGTGTCCTTCAAAATGATAATTGGCGTTCCGCCCATTCCTGCCATGTAGATAATCCTCCGGTAATCTTGATTTTAGAGCTTTTAGGCTGAATCTCTGGTTCACAGTATTTGATATTCTATAAAATGGTTTCCCTCAAATCGGGCTGCTCCTCCTCAGGAGCAAGGGGCTTAGATGGATTGAAGTTTCATTCTGCCAAATTCGATTGGCATAAGAGGAAACAGCCAAATAGGTCGAATAACACATATTAGAGCGAGAATGAAGCTCAAGATCCAGATCTACGGTCCAAAAGTGCATGATGTGGGCTACAGATACTTTTTGATGAGCCTGGCTATGGCTAACAGAATCAGAATGTTTGAGGCCCATAATACGGAGAGCACCGAAGGTGAGGCGGTCCTGGTCTTTGTTGATGGGGAGGAGGATGCTGTCAAAGGCTTTCTCTCCCTGGTCCGGTCTAAACGCCCGGCTCGCTCAGAGGTATCCGGTATTTTTTCTGATGGCTTCGAAGGAGAGGTCATGAAGATCGGAGAGTATGCTCAATTCTGCTCTACGGTCCAGCTGAATAAAGCCATCCCTCTGCTTCTGGATATAAGAGACGATATGAATGAGATAAAGGTTGACATCAAAGAAGTAAAAGTCGATCTAAAGGAAATGAAGACCGATATCAGAGAAATCAAGATAGATATAACTGAAATCAAGACAGACCTCAAGGAAATCAAGACCGATATCAATGAATTGGGCGGGGACATGAGGGCAGTGCAGAAGAACACAAAAGATGCTCTCGATGAGATCAAAGGCATGAGAGAAGACATTCAACCGGGATACGGGATGACCTTCAGGCAGATGCAGTCCGATGTTCAGGCGATAAAGGAACGCCTGGGAATGCAATAAGGTGTGTCACTCCGAATTATAACCATGCAAAAGAAGAGATTTCAATAGCAATAGTATCAATCAAAAAAATCCGGAAAGGGCTTGTATGCCCTTCGATCCTCTTCTACCTTATATCTCCATGATACTCCTGCAGCGATCTGACCCCCGACCTGCCCTTACTGTGTGCGGCAATCCCCTTGGCCGCAGCAGAGGCGGCGGCGATGGTGGTTATGTAGGGCACCTTGTACTTGATGGCTGCCTTGCGAATATAGGAGTCATCATACTGGCTGGCCTTGCCTATAGGGGTGTTTATGACCAGCTGGATCTGGCCGTTCTTTATGGCGTCATCAATATTGGGCCGCCCTTCATGCAGCTTCAATATCAGCTCCGATCTGATGCCATTGTCTGCTAAAAATTCCTGGGTGCCCCGGGTGGCCTTGATCTCAAATCCCATATCTAAAAACTGCCGGGCCATGCTCAAGACCCCGGAGTGATCCTTGCCCGCCACGGTGATCAGCACCGTTCCCTTATCCGGCAGGGTGGACTTGGCCGCCTCCTCCGCTTTATAGAACGCCATGCCGAAGGAGTCCGCCAGGCCCAGAACCTCGCCGGTGGACCTCATCTCCGGGCCCAGGAGGGGATCGACCTCGGGGAACATATTGAAGGGGAAGACCGACTCCTTGACCCCGAAGTGAGGGATCTTCTTCTCTGAGAGGGCCATATCCGCCAGGCTTTTTTTCATCATCAGCTCCGTGGCTATGCTGGCCATGGAGATATTGCAGACCTTGGAGACCAGGGGCACAGTGCGGGAGGCCCTGGGATTGGCCTCCAGAACATAGACCTTGTCCCCGGCCAGGGCATACTGCATATTCATGAGCCCCACCACCTGCAGCTCCCTGGCTATCCTCTGAGTGTACTCCTTGATGGTCTTTAGGTGCTTCTCCGGGATGCTCACGGGGGGGATAACGCAGGCGGAGTCGCCGGAATGAATGCCTGCCAGCTCGATGTGCTCCATCACCGCCGGAACAAAGGCCTCTATCCCGTCGGAGAGAGCATCGGCCTCCATCTCCAGGGCATTGTCCAGGAAGTGGTCGATCAATATGGGCCGCTCAGGGGTGACATCAACCGCGGCCAGAACATACCTCTCCAGCATCTCCTCATCGAATATGACCTCCATTCCCCTGCCCCCCAAAACGTAGGAGGGCCGGACCATGAGGGGATAGCCGATCTTGCCTGCCACCTCCCGGGCCTGCTCCAGGCTGCTGGCCATGCCCGATTCGGGCATGGGGATCTTCATCATCTCCATCATCATCCGGAATCGGTCCCGGTCCTCGGCCAGATCTATGGCATCAACCGATGTCCCCAGGATCTTCACCCCGGCATCGGCCAGCTCCCGGGCGATGTTCAGAGGGGTCTGGCCGCCGAACTGGACTATAACCCCCTCCGGCTTCTCCTCCTCGTAGATGCTTAAAACGTCCTCCACGGTGAGGGGCTCGAAGTAGAGCCTGTCCGAGGTATCATAATCGGTGGAGACCGTCTCCGGATTGCAGTTGACCATGATGGTCCGGTATCCCATGGCCCGCAGAGAGAAGGCGGCATGAACGCAGCAGTAGTCGAACTCAATTCCCTGGCCGATGCGGTTGGGCCCGCCTCCCAAAACCATGACCTTTCGCTGGCTGCTGCCCTGGCTGATGCTCTCCTTCTTGTCCTGCTTTATCGATTGCGGGGCGCCGTCCTTTGCTCCAACCGATGATCCGTTATAAGTTGAGAAATAGTAAGCCTGATTTTCCACCCCGCTCACGGGAACCGGCTCCCATGTCTCCACCATTCCCAGGCGGACTCTGGCCCGGCGGATATCTTTCTCCGGGACGGCCAGCAGCTTTGACAGATATCTGTCAGCAAAGCCGTCCTTTTTGGCGGCGATGAGAAGCTCGTCCGGGGGGACCCGGCCTCTATGCTCCAGGATCTCTTCCTCCCGATCCACAAGCTGCTTCATCTGCTGGATAAACCAGGGCTTGATATGGGTCAGAGCTTGAATCTCATCTATGGTTGCCCCTTTTCTCAGGGCCTCATACATGATGAACTGCCGCTCCGATGTGGCCTCCCGGAGCAGGATCATGAGATCGGATAGAGACCTCTTATTGAAGTCCTTGGCAAAGCCCAGGCCATAGCGACCGTTCTCCAGAGATCGGATGGCCTTCTGTAAGGCCTCTTTGTAGGTCTTGCCTATGCTCATGACCTCGCCCACGGCCTTCATCTGGGTGCCCAGGCGGTCCTGCACCCCTCTGAACTTCTCGAAGGCCCAGCGGGGGAACTTGACCACCACATAATCCCCGGATGGGGTGTACCTGTCCAGAGTACCATCCCGCCAGTAGGGTATCTCATCCAGGGTCAGGCCGCAGGCCAGCTTGGCGGAGATTAGGGCGATGGGAAATCCGGTGGCCTTGGAGGCCAGAGCAGAGGAACGGGAGGTGCGGGGGTTGATCTCAATTACCACTATCCTTCCCGTCTTGGGATCGTGGGCGAACTGGATATTGGTGCCGCCTATGACCCGGATGGCCTCAACGATGCGGTAGGAGTAGTCCTGCAGCTTTTTCTGAAGCTCCTCGGAGATGGTGAGCATGGGGGCGGTGCAGTAGGAGTCTCCGGTATGAACTCCCATGGCATCCACATTCTCGATAAAGCAGACGGTGATCATCTGGTTCCAGTTCCTCCCAGCCCAAAACCGATTCCTCAATCAGGATCTGGCCGATGAGGCTGGCGGCGATGCCCCGGCTGGCCACCGTGCGCAGCTCTTCCACATTATAAACAAGCCCGCCTCCCGTGCCGCCCATGGTGTAAGCCGGTCGTACCACCACGGGATAGCCCAGCTCCGCCGCCACCGCCTCAGCATCATCCACACTGTAGACGGCGGTGCTCTTGGCCACCTCTATGCCCAGCTTGGCCATGGTCTCCTTGAAGGCGATGCGATCTTCTCCTCTCTCTATGGCATCAATCTCCACCCCGATCACCTTAACCCCGAACTTATCCAGGATGCCGGCCTTTGCCAGCTCGGAGCTGAGGTTGAGCCCGGACTGGCCGCCCAGGTTGGGCAGAATGGCATCTGGCCTCTCCTTTTCAATGATCTGGGTCATTCGCTGCAGGTTTAGGGGCTCGATGTAGGTGATATCGGCCATGGCCGGATCGGTCATGATGGTGGCCGGATTGGAGTTGACCAGAACTATCCTGTAGCCCAGCTCCCGCAGGGCCTTGCAGGCCTGGGTCCCGGAGTAGTCGAATTCGCAGGCCTGGCCGATAACAATGGGGCCGGAGCCAATGATCATCACCTTGCTGAAATCGTCTCGCTTCGCCATGATCGCCATGATCAGATTTTATGCTCTTAAGCTTACCTGTTATCGCCATGGCCGTCCCCTGAAAGAAGACCTGAAAGGAGGGCAGAAGGATGCCTGAAAAAGATCAATATCCCTATCCCTCTTCCTTTACCAGGATATCTTCTTTCGGTAGTGGTTTCGCACCACTATGGCCAGCATATTGGTCCCCAGCACCACGGCTATGAGAACCAGCGCCGTCCCCCAGGCCTTGGCCTCCACATCCCAGGCCCCCAGGAAGTAGATCAGATTCAGAAGATGGTAGTCCAGGTTGTTGACCGGCTGGAAGAGGTCGGGGATGATGCCATAGATCATATGCACCGGTGTGGCGGTGAATGTCACTGCTGTCCACATGATGGGTGCCGTCTCCCCGCTGGCCTTGGCCACTCCCATTATCACACCGGTAAGTATGCCGGGCATGGCCGAGGGCAGCACCACCTTCTTGATGGTCTGCCATTTTGAGGCTCCGAGAGCCATGCTTCCCTCCCGCAGAGAGTTGGGGACGCTTTTCAAAGCCTCCTGGCAGGTGAGGATAATGGTGGGTATATTGATCAGCCCCAGGATGATGGAGCCGGAGAGCAGGGATACTCCGAAGAAGCGGACCAGAAAGGCCAGGCCGAAGAGGCCGAAGACCACGGAAGGCACGCCGTTGAGGCAGCTCACGGCTATGGTGATAAGCCGGTTGAGTTTCTGGCTGCGGGAGTACTCATGGAGATAAATGGCCGCCCCGATTCCCAGGGGGGAGGAGATGATCATGGCCCCCAAGACCATCCAGAAGGAGCCCATTATGGCCGTGCTGATCCCGCCCGCCTGGCCCAGGCGGCGGTGGGGCTCCGTCAGAAACTCCCAGTTGATGGCTCCCATTCCTTTAAAGACTATTACGAAGAGGATTCCGCCCAGGAGGAGCATGGAGAGTATGGCCGACATCCGGACGGCCAAAAATACCAGCGCCTCTCTGCCCCTGGCGCTGTAGCTGTAGATGATGTTCAGGGCATCCTTGATGCAGAGCAGGCTACAGATCAGAATGAGAAGGGGCAGAAGGAAGGTGTAGTCGAAGGAGGCTCCCAGGCCCAACGGTCTGCTGAGTGCGAGGCCGGCATGGATGGTCCCGGAATAGACCAGGTATAACACGGCCGAGCAGATAGCTGCATCCAGGGCCAGGAAGGGCGCCGTCTTAATTGAGGCCGCCCGGCTGGTGAGATAGGAGCCTATAAGCAGGAGAATATCGGCGGCAAGGGCAGCCTGCCAGAATACTCTGATCCTCTCCGGATCCGGCTGGAGCAGAAGGGAGAAGAGCGCGGTTAAGAGAAGCATTGCGGAAAGGATCAGTGATGCGGCCAGAGCGGGCTTGATCTTCATCCTCAGTAGCCTCCGAACTTGCGGCGGATGCGGGCCCGGGCATAGTCGGCGATGAGACTGAGGATGGAGACCACTATGAGCAGGGCAAAGCCCACAGCAAAGAGGGCATGATAATGCATCGATCCCCTGGCCACCTCACCCATCTCCCCGGCTATGACCGAGGTGAATGTGGCTCCCTGGTCGAAGATATCGTAAAGGGGAGAGGCTATCCGGGCCACATTGCCCACTACCAGCAATACTGCCATGGTCTCTCCGATGATGCTGCCGATATTGAGGAGAATGGCGGCGGTGATACCGGAGGAGGCGGCGGGTATGGTCACATTGCGCAAGGTCTGCCAGCGGTTGGCCCCCAGAGCAAGCGAGCCCTCCTTGAACTCACTGGGCACAGCCCGGAGAGCATCCTCGCAGATGGTGGTGAGATAGGGGATGAACATGATCCCCAGAAGGATGGATCCGGCCAGAATGGACCTGCCGGTGAGCATATCAAAGCTGTCCTGCAGGTATGAGACCAGGATGATCACCCCCAAAAAGCCGTAGACTATGGAGGGCACCCCGGCTAATAGCTCTATGGCCGGCTTGAGCACCGCCTTGGACCGGGGACTGGCCAGCTCGGCCAGATAGATGGCCAGGGGAAAGCCGATCATGATATTGATCAGCAAAGCCAGGAGGGTGATGATCATGGAGGCGGAGATGAGGGGCAGAAATCCATAGATATCCCCGGAGGGATGCCATTTCGGCCCCAAGATCAGAGAGAGTAAGCCTAAAGCGGAGAGGGCAGGCAGACTTTCGTGGATCAGAAAATAGAAGATGAGCAGCATGATCAATATGGAGGTGATGGCGGAGACGAATAGAAGGGACTCGACCAGCTTCTCCCCATATTTGCGGTGCATCTTTATCTTCTGCCGCTCCATATGCAAGAGACAAAATCATGACTGGTTAAAGCCCTTGCCTATATTTTCTATATAGGTATGTTACCGATCTCCTCATCTATATAGGCAATGCTGCACCTCTGAGTCGGATCAGGCATCTTCTCCCAGGCGGCTGATCAGCTCCTCCGGGTCATAGCGCACGCTGATGACCCTGCTTCTGCCCCTCTCTCCTTCTCCGGTAAAATCAGCGTTTATGAGCCGTATTGAGTCCAGCTTGTTGAGGATCTCATGAAAACGGGTGTATCCGGCACCAGACTGTTCATGAAAGCGGGAGAACAGCTCCCCTGCCCGCCAGCTCTTCTCCTTCGCCGCCAGCCGCAGGACCAGCCGCTCGTCCTCCTTGAGAGACTTGAGGGCATGGGTGAGATGAATCAGACGGGACCGGTCGCAGGATCCGGCGACATCTTCTGATGATATGCTCCGAGAGGCCCTCTTCTCAGCAGAGAGGCCGGACCTCTTGAGCAGGTCAATTCCCACCCGCAGATCGCCATACCTCTCGGTGCAGTCCACCACCTCCTCCAATACCTCCGGGTCCATGACGCTGGGATAAAAGCCCATCTGGACCCGCCGGCCCAGGATGTCTTTTATCTCCGCCCGGCTGTAAGGGGGAAAGGAGATCTCCTCCGGCTGGAAGACTGATACCACCCTGGGATCGAGGACATAGTTCAGAGACAGCTCGCTCATGATCCCTATCACTGCCATCCTGGCTCCGGGACAGGTCTCGTGGGCCCGCAGCAGAGAGTAGAGCACATGATCCACCTCCTTCTCGTGGAAGAGGTAGTTGATGTCATCCAGGGCCACCACGATAACCATCTCCCGGTCCGCCGACTCCTGGGCCACCTTCTCGAAGAGCCTCTTGAAAGATATGCCGCTGGAGGGCGGGGCATGCTGGAAGAGCTTCCTATAAATCTGATAGAATACGGAGTATCTGGTGGAGTCCATCTGGCAGTTGATGTGAACCGGGACTATCCGGGAGGAATGGCTCTCTATCTCCTCGAAGAGCTTGAATATGGCCGTGGTCTTGCCCGTGCCGGGCGGACCCAGGCAGAGGGCATTGACCGGCCGGCCTCCCTGCAGAGCAGGTCTGATGCAGAACTTGAGGCTGTTCATCTGGGACTCGCGGTGCAGGAAGTGCTCCGGCAGATGGTCTAGCTCGAATAGATCTCTGTCTTTAAAGATGGTCTCCTCCCAGAGGAGGAGGTCGGGCTTCCTGGTCTTCTCGGGGCTCACTGATCTAGTATATTTTGTATTTCCTTCTTCAATATGGCGCTCACCACGCCGCCGTCTGCTTTGCCCCTCAGCTCCTTCATGACAAGACCCATCAGAGGGCCTATAGCCCTCTCGCCCTTGGAGCGGACCAGGTCCGCTTTTGCCGCTACCACGGCCCGGACTGTCTTCTCAACTTCAGCTTCATTCATCCCCACAAGGCCAATTGACTTTGCAGCTTCATCTGCAGTCATCTCTGGATGCTCGGCTAAAGCGCGGAGCATCTCAGCAAATCCTTCCTTGGACATTTTATCCTTTGCTAGGAATAAAAAGCTCTCAGCATAATGCCGCTCTGTCAGATTTGAGACTGCTACACCTTCACGGGCTAGCTCTATCGGAATAGTCTCCAAGGCGCGAACAATAAAAGATGGCGCAATGGGCCGCACAATTCTTACCTCCTGAAGAATCTTATTTAAATCTGTTACGGATTCCTTGGTCTTTTTAACGGCTTCTTGAGACTCTCTTCCGATCTTCTTTGCTGGTTCAATTGCTTCTTCTATAGCCCTATTTATCGCTGTTGCGGATTCTGTTGTGGCCTTCTTCAAAGCCTCTTGAGATTCCATCACAGCCCTCGCATATTCCGTGGTCTTTTTAATGGCTTCCTGAGACTCCCTTCCGATCTTCCTTGCTGGTTCAATTGCTTCTTCTATAGCCCTATTTATCGCTGTTGCGGATTCTGTTGTGGCCTTCTTCAAAGCCTCTTGAGATTCCATTACAGCCCTCGCGGATTCCATGATGGGCTGCATAGTCTCGAAAAATTGATAATTTGCTGAGGCGGCCATTACCTTAGCCTGTTCTGAGGATAGACCGTACTGTTTCTGGTATCGTTCTGATCGATCTGCGAAAAGCTCAGGCATCTTAAGAGCGGCCAGCATCTCCTCGGTGATGGCCACCGATGGCACATCGGTTTCCGGATACATGCGGGCCGATCCGGGCAGGGGCCTCATGTACTCCGAGCAGCCGTCGGGCAGAGCCCGGCGGGTTTCCTCCGGGACGCAGTATAGGGCCTCATCGGCTCTGACCAGAACTGCGGCCATGGCTTTTTCCGCCCGATCCCGGGGACCGGTGACCATGATCACGGCGTCGCCATCAGCCGCTCCCATGGCCCTTCGAACTGCTTCCACCTCCTCAGCGGTCACACCATAGGCGGGAAGCTCATCGGTGTGGAAGATGCCCCCCACTCCCGCCCTCTTGGCCCGGTCGGACATCTCCGAGCCCAGCCTGCGATCGGGCTGGATCTCCCGGCCCACCAGGCCGGCAAATCCGGCCAGCCGGCAGGTCAGTATCACGCCGCCGCTCTTGAGGGAACGGGAGAGAACCTTGGAAGCGGTATTGGCGAATAAGTCAGTGACATCCTTAATGGCCTGATCAACGTATGCTCCTCGCCGGATCAGCTCCTCTTTTATCTCCAGCAGCCGCACCTGGCGCAGAGCCTCAAACTCCACCACCTTGTCCACCAGGTTCAGAGCCTGGACCCCCTTGATCTCCACCCGGGCGCCGCCTCTGATGGAGACATTGACATCCTGGCGGATGGTCCCGAGCCCCCTCTTCACCCGTCCCGTGGAGCGCAGGATCATCCCCAGGTAGGAGGCCACCTCCCGGGCATGGTCCGGCGAGACTATGTCCGGGGCGGTGCCTATCTCCACCAGAGGAATTCCCAGCCGGTCCAGGGAGTAGACCAGGCTGTCTCCCCTGTCTTCTATGATGCGGGCCGCCTCCTCCTCCAGGCAGAGTATGCCAATGCCCACCCTTCCTGCCGAGGTCTCAATCCAGCCGTCCGCTCCGACGTAGGCGGTGCGCTGGAAGCCGGAGGTGTTGGAGCCGTCTATGACCATCTTGCGCATGACCTCCAGCTGGTCCACGATGTTGATATTGAGCAGCCTGGCTATGATCAGGGAGATCTCCAGGGCCTCAGGATTGACTTCCGCAGGCGGCTCCTCGTCCGCCTCCACCAGACAGGTGCTGTCATAGGCCTTGTAGAGGAACTTGCGGGATACAAGCACCTCCTCGAGTGCCGCCCGGTCTATCTCTCCCAGCTCGCTGCGCGAGGGCCTCAGATACCTGAAGAACTCAAAATTGGACTCCTCCACCTCCCGGTGGCGGGTGGGACAGCCGCAGAAGAGTTTATGGGCGGTGTCCAATTGCTGGTGAATCTCTATGCCGCAGATCAGCCCTAAGGCAGGGTAGTCCAGGCGGGGGGGGTCTTCTTTTGCCATTGGATTACCTTTCAGTGAACGCCGGTGGTTTAACTCTTTTGACTGCCTCCCTGATGTCTTCCGATTTGACCGTCTTTCTCTTGGCATGGTGAGCCCAGCCGGCGGCTTCACGGGCTACCTCCAGGCCATAGCTCTCCAAAATCTCGGCCAGCGCATCCCTTGCGCCTTCGCTCACCCTCTCGGCACCGGCCTCGCGGATGAGCCGGCTCACCGGGGCAACGGGTAGTATGGGCATATCTATATCCACCTCATGAATCCGGATTTTGCAGCTGGAAAAGGCAATTTTTCAGCCTTCCAGGGCTACAGGCCCGGAATATGCGTTTTTATTCCATTTATTTCCTATATAAATTTCCCTCTGAGAAATTCAGGGTTATTCATAATGAAAATACGGTTCTAACTTGATCTGCTCATCTTATCCTGGCTATATTCTGGCTTACGCATTGAATCTAAAATTAAGACCGAAATAAATGCTTGAATCAAAATCATCCCGATAAAACGAGATCCATGATGCGGATGGGAAATGTTAATTAAGTTGCCGGGAGGAAAAAGGAGAGCATGAGGAGAGGACCATGAGCGAGCATCTCTGTAAAGCAATCATATTCAAGGATCTGGAGGACGTCTACGGTCCATGCGGATGCGGCATGAACCTGGCCACTCTGCCCATACTTCTTCCCCGGGACTGGGCTATTCTGGAGCGCCCGTCCCAGGCGGAGCAGGATGATTTCGGCAAAGGATTTGATTTCCGGCGCACCTCCGGTTTCACCTGCAATCAGGTCTTTGAGCATGAGATGGGAGGCGTCGAGTATCTGGCCAACTTCTCCTGCTGTACCGAGTGTGCGGAGAAGGCTGTAGCCTGCGGCTATGCCGTCTGGTCCGAGAAATCCTATCCCCGATCGTTGCGTTGAAATTGGAGGCATTTTCAGTGAATCTGACCGTCTATTCCACTCCCACCTGCCCCAGATGTGAGCAGCTGAAAGCGGCGCTGAAGAAGGCAGGGCTCAGTTTTGACAGCCAGGATATGAGCACGCCGCAGGCCCTTACAGAGCTGCGGGTGAATGGTGTGTTCACCCTCATGGCTCCCGTGCTCCAGGCCGATGAAAGCTTCTATACCGTGGAGGATCTCTTTGAGGGAGATGTGCTGCGGGATCTCTCAAGCATTATAAAGAGCTAGAACTCCCTGCCCCGCACCCGGCCTATATCGAAGACTGCGGTGCCGGCTATGTGCATTACAGCGAATGTGCCCGCCTGTATGGGATCTGTGACCACCATGTCCGCCTGGGCGGGAAGAGAGCCGGCCATTTTCAGGGCGATGACCGGTATTCCCTCCTCCTGAAGCTTTTTCACCTCCCGGGTGATCCGCCCTCCCATGAGCGCCCCGGCCAAAACCAGTATGGAGGCGCGGGGCAGGCGGGACACGGCGCTCACGGCATCAGCGATGGCCTCTTCTCCCACCAGGGGTATGGTATCGACGCTTATCCTCTCTCCTCGCAGGTTATGCCTGTCTGCTTCGCTAACCGCTCCCACTGCCACCTGAGCCACCTGAGCCCCTCCGCCGATTATGATTACCCGCGCACCATAGATTTTTCCGAAGGTCTCATGGATGGAGACATCTGTTATGGCCGGGAGAGCCTCCAGCTCCTCTACCATCTCCGGGACATCACCGTTCGGACAGTCTATCTCCATGTAAACCGCAGCTTTGCCCTGGTTCAATCCTCTCTCCAGGACGAACTGCTGGGTGTATACGATATTGCCGCCCCATTTGGCCACAGTGCCGGCGATGTCGCGCAGCATCCCCGGTCGATCCTGGCATATGACATTGATGGCTAAGCTCATATCCTGCCTCACTGCGCTGCAATGCGCCTCGGAAACTTTAATATGGCGAGTGAATAACCCTCATCCAATGGAATTTTGTCCCGAGTGCAAGAGCATGATGATGCCCAAGGGCGGCATGATGGTCTGCAGAAAGTGCGGCCATAAGATGCCCAAGGCTGCCGCAGGCGAGTCCTTGATCAGCAAGACGGAGCAGCTGGACCGGGTGGTGCCGGTTCTGGAGCAGGAGTCGGCAGGGCTTCCCACCACCAATGCCCGGTGTCCTGACTGTGGTCATAATATTGCATACTGGTGGCTGCGGCAGCTCAGGAGCGCCGATGAGAGCGAGGTTCGCTTCTTCCGTTGCACCAAATGCAGCAAGACCTGGCGGGAGTACGATTAGGCCTCCCGGCCCCAGCAACAAGCAACTTGGCATCAGCTATATTAAATATTAAATGGCAATGTTGGGAGAGGATTTAGTGATGTTCAAGGCGGTTATCAATGCGGAAACTCTGCGCGATGCAATAGATTCTGTCTCTTCTCTGGTGGATGAGGTCAAGTTCTCCATATCGGAGGGCGGCCTGGAGCTCAAAGCCGTGGATCCTGCCAATGTGGCCATGGTCTCCCTGAAGATAGGCAATGAGGCCTTTGAATACTTCAAAGCCACAGTCTGCGAGATAGGCATAGACCTGGTGCGGCTGGGAGATGTCTTGAGCATGGCCGACAAGGGCGAGAATGTTCAGCTGGAGCTGGATGAAGAGAGCCACAAGCTGAAGATCGGAGTGGGTTCCCTCTCCTACACCCTGAGTCTGATCGATCCCTCTGCCATCCGCAAGGAGCCACGCATACCGGAGCTGGACCTGCCCGCCCATGTCACCCTACCTGGCTCAGAGCTGCGCCGGGCGGTCAAAGCGGCGGAGAAGGTCAGCGATCATGTCATTCTGGGCGTATCCGATGAGGGATTCTATATGGAGGCCAAGGGGGATATCGACTCCCTCAAGCTCAAGATCCCCAGCACCGAGCTCTTGGGCATGAAGCCGGGAGAGGCCAGAAGCCTGTTCTCATTGGACTATCTGGAAGACATGTCCAAGTCCATAAGCAAGGCAGGCGAGGTCACCCTGGAGATGGGCATAGACTATCCCCTGCGGGTGCACTTCAAGCTCGGCCAGTCCGTGGAGATCAATTACCTCCTGGCTCCCAGAATAGAGCAGGAATGAGGATCTCCGATTACCCTTTTACTGAAGAAGCGGCAGGAGCGGTGAGGGAGGCAGGATACTCTTTAGAGAGCCTTCTCACCAAGACATCTTTTAAGGCGGTTCGAAGCCGGGCCATGCAGCGGGTGGAGGGGGCACTTTCCGGCAGCATCTCCGAGAGCTCTCCCCAGAGTCAGGCGGAGAGACTCTCTGAGCTTCTCTCCTACCCTTTAGCCAGGGTCATGGTCTCCTGTCTGGGCGATGAGATCCTGCTGCGCCGGTATGCTCTGGCCGAGGCCAAGCTGGCCTTTCGCCGCATGCAGGGGGAGAAAGATTCCCTTCCCGCCCTGGCAGAAGATCTGGGACTGCATCCCCAGGGGCGGGGACCCTATAAAATCCATTTCTCCGAGTACATCCGGGCGGCTCACGGCATGAAGAGCCCCAAGTGGAAGCTGACCAACCGCGATCTTTCTCAGGGCTACCTCACAGTGACCGAGGAGGAGCTGAAGAGGCTGATGGAGGAGGCGGCCAGGGTGAGGGTCCTCAAGGGTCTGCCCCTGATGGTGGATGGGGGGATCTGCGCCGCTCTAGAAGAATATTTAGAGCCCCTGCGAGAGCAGCTCGAGGCTCTGAAGGCCAGGGAGAGGGTGGACCTGGGTGCCGTCGAGGAGGGGGCTTTTCCTCCCTGTATCAAGAGAATGCTCTCTGATGTGGCCAGAGGAGTCAATCTGGCCCACAGCGCCAGATTTGCATTGGTGAGCTTTCTTTTGCAGATCAATATGACTGTGGATGAGGTAACATCTCTTTTTGCCACCAGCCCTGACTTTGATCCGGAGAGGACCCGCTATCAGGTGGAGCATATCGCCGGTGCTTCAGGCACCCGCTACAAGCCGCCGGCCTGCGCCACCATGGCCACCTACGGCAACTGTCCCGGGGAGGATGAGCTGTGCCGGCGGATTCGCCATCCTCTCAGCTACTACCGGCGAAGGCTGGCTGCCTTCAAGCCGCTCCCGGCCCAGAGAGGGCCCGGAGCAGGGACCTGATTCGACTGTCCTCAACGCTCTCGATTCTGGCTAGGAGACTGATTCTCTCCCTGGCAAGAAACTCAAATCCCAGGCCAGATTCCTCTGCCGCCTCCTTCTCGGCATAGCCGGCATCCGCTCGCCCGGAGGCCACTGCCGCAGCCACGGCGCGGTGAGACTTTGCCGATCGCACAAATATGGGGCGAGCGATTGCGCGCTCCTGCAGTACGGCTTCAAATGCAGATTTTAAGGAGCTGTCCCGCTGCCAGCCCACCAGTGGTCGGTCAGCCAGATGGGAGATGTCCTCACGCTTCCGGAAGAGCAGCCCCATCTCCCTCTCGGCGCTCCAGATGATCTCTGTACCCTGCCAGGGCCGGTCCAGGCCCCAGACGCAGGCCAGGTCTGCCACTCCCTCTTCCAGATAGATCCTGGCCTGGATGGGGCCGGCGTTGAGCAGCCTCAGGCATCCGGGCCGGCTCTCGGCCTGCTTTTCCAGGAGGATGGAGTTCTCGCCGGCGACAAGCAGGGTTTCGGAATCAGTCTCTCTTTCTGCAAATAGCTCCACTGCGACAGGCGTTCCCTCTTCCAGGTACTCCACCCCGGCGGGGATGTCTATGATCCCGTCAGCCCAGGCCAGGGTGGTGATGGAGCCGCTGCCCTTGTCCACAGGGTAGACCAGATCCCCAGACAGGCCCACGGCCAGCATCTGGCGGCGGCCTTCTGTTCTCACCGGCCCGGCCAGACGGCCTGGGGCGCTCCTCCACCGGTGGCTTCTGCCCAGAGCAGCCCGGATGGCGGGAGCGGCCAGGCAGGAGAAGACGGTTAAAGCACTGGTGGGGTAGCCGGGCAGGCCCAGGCAGGGCTTGCCGTCGATAAGGCCGAAGATGGTGGGCTTGCCCGGCTTGAGGTTGATCCCGTGGAAGATCAGCTCGCCCATCTCCTCTAAAACCTGATAGATCATGTCCCCCGCCCCGGCTGAGGTGCTGCCGCTGACCAGGATAAGGTCGCACTCTTCTGCCATCTTTTGCAGAGCCCCGGCCATAGCCTGCCTTTCATCAGGCAGGATGCCATAGGGCAGGGCCTGTGCCCCGCAGTCGGCCACGGCAGCGGCGATGGTGTAGGTGTTGATGTCGTAGATCTGGCCTGCCGTCAGGGCCTTCCCAGGTGGGATCAGCTCGTCTCCCGTGGAGGCGACGCCGACTTTCAGCATCCGGACCGGGACCCTCTGGCATCCCAGGGCGGCCAGGACGCCGATCTCCCGGGGCTGGATCAGGGTGCCGGGAAAGAGCACAGTCTCGCCGAAGGAGATGTCGCTTCCCGCCGCCTGGATGTTCTCGCTGGCATAGACCGGACGGCGCACCTGCACCTCGTCCCCGTGGGCCTGGGAGTGCTCGATCATGACCACGGCATCGGCTCCCGGTGGGATCATGGAGCCGGTGGAGACCTCCGCTGCCTCTCCGGAGGAGATCTCGACCCCGGGCAGCCGGCCCATGGCCACCCTTCCCGCCAGGTGGAGGGAGACCGGTCGGTCCTCCCTGGCTTCCAGGGTGTCCCCGGCCAGGACGGCGAAGCCATCCATGGAGGCGCGGGAGAAGCCTGGAACGTCTATGGCAGAGACGATCTTCTCCGCCAGGATAGAGCCGGCAGCCCGGCTGAGGGGAACGGGGGCATCTCGGGCGGCGGGGAGGTGCTGCAGGACAATGGATCTGGCTTCATCGAGGTGGATGAGGCTGTGAAACTCCTTGGGCATGGTAGGAGGATGGGCGGGCGGCTATAAAAGCCCTGAGACGGATGAGGGGTATTTCATCGGAAACGGGCGTCTTCAGTTGCATCACAAGCAGGAGGAGTGGGGTTTCTCTTTGTGTAATTCAGGGAATCCGCGGCATAAGGATGCACAGGAGGCGAGAGTCTGGCGTTCTACTGTGCCCAGAGGCGAAGAGTGGAGTGGATAGAGCCGCCTGTTGACTGCTAGGCAGAAGGCCAAGGCGATTAAATTGGATTGGTGCGGAGTTCCGGATTTTAACCGGAAGCCCTTAAGGCGTACGTTTCTAGACTACCCAAGATAAGCTTCATTGACGTGGCAATCGGAGTTTTTCTCCGCCCAAGGGGTCCCGATTATCCAGTTCGTAACTTCCATCCACAATACACCAAGTATTATTAATGGTAGTCCGAATCCGCACACTGGCGACGTTAATAAGTTAGTCGCCCCCGCAGCGCAAAGTATCGTTCCAACAGTCATGAATAACACCTTTTTGACAAAGGATTCTGCTTTAACTGCCAGTTCGATAAGACTTATCTGTGATAGGTCTTGCAACCCCGCACAACCTATGAAAATAGGTCTACAGGTATAAAATCCTTCTGCTGAATTTAAAGACAGGAATAATGACGAAAAGATGGTATTGTCACATGATTCGGAAGACCTGGGCTGAAGCCGAGCCCCTCAAACTCCAGGCCCGGCAGTAGGACACTGAAATAGTCCAAACACTGTCTGGACTGTTGTCCAGGTCTCATTTTATAAGAGATCACCCGCCTTATGGATCTTTGCAACGGCAGTTCTACGCCGAGATGGCCAAGGTGGACGCTGGAGCGTGCGGACCATGCGCCATAAAGGTGCAGGGGATGCTATACAAGCGCACCGCCATCTCACGAAAGCCGGATGAGCTGGCCAGGCAGGAGCTGGAGGCCCTGCAGGAAGAGGACCGCATGACAGCCGACCTGGTCTTCCGAGACTCCTACCTCCTGGACTTCCTGGGGCTCGCAGACACATACAGCGAGAGGGATCTGGAGGCTGCCATCCTCCGGGAGCTGCAGAGGTTCCTCTTGGGGCTGGGCACCGACTTCTCTTTCATCGCCCGGCAGAAGCGCATGACCATCGGGGAGAGGGACTTCTATCTGGACCTGCTCTTCTATTATCGCAGCCTGCACCGGCTGGTGGCCATAGAGCTGAAGCTCTTTGATGCAGCCTACACGGGCTAATATGGAGTTCAACATGAGATGGCTGGATAGATATGAGCGCCGGTCGGGAGAGGTGACGCCCAATGGGCTGATCTTATGCGGCGAGAAGAACGGTGAGCAGGTAGAGCCATTGCAGCTGGACCGGGCGATATCAGGATGGAGACCAAGCGGCAAGAGCCCATACGGATAGCGAAAGGGCAGATGGAGGGGGCTCAGAGAGCCATAGAAGATCCCGGCGGGAGTGCAACTTGCTGCAGAAGGCCAACTCGTATTCCAAGCGCCGCCATTTCACTCCAGTACAATATGTTATCTCGGGGCTTCTTCGGACTTTTGAAGTAGCATTTCCTGAGTAAATGTATTGGCCACTTCAATATTCGCTCCTTCCACGGGAGTGATGGTGCCGAAGGCATCCATTAGCATCACTTTTCCGTCTTTTCTTCTAGCGGCAACAATGTTCTTAGCCACTAGCTGCTTCTCACCCCCATTTGCTACAAGATACACTGAGAATTCACACATTTTCACATCTCCAGGATACATTTTTTAATTTTTATAAATTCATGCATCGAAGCTGATCCTGGGCAATAGTCTAATAGCCCTGCTCCATTCTTATCCGCCTCTTGAACATCGCGATAGAATCCCATTGATAGTATGCAATTTATATTGCTATTTAGCTCCTGAATAGCAGCCTTGATATCTTCATCGTCCTCTGCCTTGTTAATCACTGCTATCTGCTTCTTCACACCCAAATCCTTAGAGAGCTTTATTCCATGCTTAGCTACCTCTAAAGACTTGGGAGTCGGCTCAGTTATGACGATGCATGCATCGAACTCCGAAACCAATCCTCGTCCGAAGATCTCCACTCCCGCCTGCGAGTCGATAAGAATGAAATCATACTCATCGTTTCCAGTAGATAGGTAAGTTACGAGCAATTTTACTAGAGCTATGTGCGAGCATAGGCATCCTGCTCCGCCAAAAGGAATCGTTCCCATCACGATCAACTTAACGCCATCTGCGGCTTCCATGATGAACTCATGAATATGATGGTCACACTGCTCATTGCTTGCGTGGTGATCTTCCAGGCTTGCTCCGAGCTGTTCTTGCAGACTGGTCTTATCATCGGCTAGGGTAATAATGTCACCCATCGGGATGCCAAGAGACATGGCCAGATTCATGCTTGGGTCGCAATCTATGACAAGAACCTTGTAAGCATCCTTAACTAGCAACCTAGCAAGATTAGATAGGATCGTGGTCTTTCCCACTCCTCCTTTGCCTGTGAAGATAATACGCTTCATTAGATCTCCATAATCTTAACTTTAGCTTTCCTCATACGAAGACGAGACCACCTTCGATCAATGCACATCTCGCTCTTAGACGAATGTAGTCTACTTCTGTAGTGATCGAATTCCTCTAGGCGCATGTTATGGTCGAACCGGAAACGATTCTCGACGGGATTATTCCGTCCTTTGGCTACATGTGCCATATCTCGCGGTATCTGGCCATCCTCGCCTTTCCTTTCCATCAATTAAGAACTAGATATTAATAAATGTTCTCATTACAGTACTAATTAATTAGTATATCGTTAAAGAAGAATTTACAAAATAAAATGTATTCTGCAATAAGTTATAAACCTTAGTAATCCCTGATCCCTTTAAAATGACCAATATAATCGAGGTAAGGCACTTGGAGCAAAGGTTCGGCGATCTCAAGGCCGTTGATGATGTCTGCTTCTCCGTCAAAGAGGGAGAGATTTATTCCTTCTTAGGCCCTAACGGAGCAGGAAAGAGCACTGTTATTAATACGCTTATAACGCTCCTACCCGTGCAGAAAGGCTCAGTCAGTATTGCAGGCTATGACGTGGCTTCTCAACCTCAAGAGGTACGAAAGGCAATAGGCATAGTCTTCCAGATTGAAACCTTAGATAGGGATCTGACTGTTTGGGAAGCCCTGGAATTTCATGGTCGTATATACTCCTTGCCACAAGGGTTGAGACAAAAGCGAATTGAAGAGATGATTTCATTAGTAGAGTTGGAGGATAAAAGGGATGTCCGGACCAGGCATCTGAGCGGAGGGATGAAGCGCCGCTTAGAGATCGCCCGGGGCCTCATGACTAGTCCGAAGGTTCTATTTCTTGATGAGCCCACCCTTGGTCTTGATACTCAGACTCGCATCAAGCTGTGGGAGTATATAAGAAAGGTGAATCAAGCAGGTACCACAATCTTCCTTACCACTCATTATATGGACGAAGCTGACCAGGTGAGCAACTGGATAGACATCATTGATCATGGTAAGATAATAGCCTCAGGAAATCCGCTCAAGCTCAAGAACGATCTGGGTAGGGATATGATCTATATGGAGACGAACGATGACGAAGCAGCTCTGCAGATTGTCCGAAGCCTGGACGTTGTTAAGGAAGTTCGTCGCACTTCCAAAGGATTGAGAATTTCCATATATTCTGATGGTACATACTCTCTTCCTGCTATTATGGACCTGCTAAAGGAACATGGGGTGGCTATAGCTGGAGTGAATTTGAAAAAGCCTACCCTTGACGATGTATTTGTCTACCATACAGGACACGATATTCGGGAGCCATCCAGTGCGAAGCTCAGCGTCCAAATATCAGCCAGGAGGCGTTGAAATGGCTATGGAGTTCCTTACAGTCTACTGGAGGGACATGCTGAGGTTCTTCCGCTTCAGAGCTCTGCTGATCTCATCTCTGGTCCAGCCAGCTCTGTGGCTTACCTTGTATGGGGGAGCCATGTCCAGCAACTTTAGCCGCTTTGCCTCTGCACTGCCTTTGCCCCGCGGCGAAGTTTCCGTCTCCTATTTAACGTTTCTGGGAGCAGGAGTAATTGCTTTGACGGCGCTATTCACCAGCCTTTTTGGAGGAATGTTTCTCATATTCGATAAGGAATTTGGTCTTCTTAGAGAGGTTTTTGCCAGCCCCATGCCCAGGACGCATATCATCATTGGAATTGGCCTTAGCGGAATCACAAAGTCACTATTACAGGTCTCGGTTATCATAGGCTTCGGATTGCTGATCGGGGTTAGATTCTTCTCAGGTCGCACTCCTTTGCAGGTGGTTCTGGACATACTGGGCATCTTTGCTTTCGTTGGAATCTTCTCTCTCGGTATTGTCTTCCTCTCATCAGCTATATCGTTGAGCATGGACAATCATGAGGGACTTCAAGCAGTGATTACGCTCCTCTCTATGCCAATCTTCTTTGCCAGCAATGCTCTTTACTCTATAGATGTCTTTCCTTGGCCGTTGAAGATGGCTTCAGTCATCAATCCGTTAACGCATCTAATTAATGGCGTGAGGTATTTCGCCATAGGTAATGACTTCTATGCTATGGGTTACCATTATGCTTATTCAACCGACGATGTGATGCGATCAATGCTAGCCTTAACTGTCTTTGCAGCTCTCATGTTCCTTGTAGCCAGATGGGTATTAAAAAGAGCATTGGTTCTTTGAGAGAAACGAGTCTAAAGCAATTTTTTTTATTTTGGCAAAAGATCTTTTAAGGATACCAATTAAGATATTTCTCTGATTAGATTATACAAACACTGAATGATTTAGCTTTTATTCCATAATCTTTAAGTAATATTATGAAATATGGTAACGGAACTGAATAGTTCATAAGATATATGGAGGAAGAATTGTGGATAAGCCAGATATGATAAAAATGGGGCAGTACATGGTTTTAGCGATGCTATTTTCAAGCCTTGCAATATTGCCTTGTGCTGCTGAAATTACCATAAAAGAGAAGATTTTGGATAAAACTGATGACTCTATCACAGTAATCGATGAAATTGGAAGAACTGTCATAGTAAAATTGCCAGTAAAGAATATTATCTCCACTGATTATCGCCAGATGGAAGCACTTCTAGCTATCGGAGCAAGGGAGATGATAGTGGGCGTTGATAACACATTCCATAAGCGTATGCCCTATTTCGGCTTAAAAAATGTTCCAGATGTGGCGATCCACGCGCAGGAAGTGAATTACGAACAGGTGCTGACATTAGAGCCTGATCTGGTGATAATACCTGCTAGACAGGGAGCAACAGCAGATGAGATTTCAGAGAAGCTGAAGGGCGTGCCGGTTCTAGCTATGGGCCTCGCCAGCAGAGATCACATCGTTCCAGAGGCGCAGATAATGGGTGAGATTCTCGACAAAGAAGAGGAAGCAAGCAAGCTTATCCGCTGGATAAAAAAGTACGATGGGATTGTAGAGGAGCGGACCAAGGACATGAAAGAGGAGGATATGCCGACATTTTTCTACGAATATATGTCGGATCTGAATAAGAAATGGTGGGCTATCGCTCCGAACGATCCCAGTGCTGGAAGAGCTGCAGAAGGATGCGGCGGGAGAAATGTCGCCTATGACCTCCCTCTAAATGAGTCAGCCACCATAATAGAAGTTGGGGCAGAGTGGGTCCTCACCAAAGATCCGGACTATTTCTTAATGGACTTTATGAGCACAGGCCTTATGAGCGGTCCCGGAAGGACCGAGGAGCAGGTCAAGTATAACCTCACCAAGCTGATTGAAGAGAGGGCAAGTGAAGGCTTCTCGAACTTTACTGCAGTGAAGGCCGATCATATCTACACTCTAAATAGAGACTTTATATCGGGACCGAGATGGGTGATAGGCCATGTCTGCATCGCCAAATGGCTTCATCCCGATCTATTCGGGGACCTGTCCCCTGAAGAAATGAACAAAGAATATCTCAATGAGTTCCAGGGACTGGAGCTGGAGGGCACTTGGGCCTATCCTCTGCCTTAGTTATTATTTGTGCTGGACAGAGAAACCGAAAAGAGACGGTTCATATGGTGTGTGATATACGATCGAGACCTGTAATCAATAGTTATATAATTACATAGGGATGACTCTCAACAGAGCGGATGGGTATGTTCGGATCGGTTGAACTTAGCTGAATCTGGCAATTCATTTGCTTGTACTATTTTTTTTAAAGTAATCTTAATTTTAAGTTACGTATCTAATTTAATAATAAAAAATAAATTTAATAATATATATCAATATTAAGTGAAGTAGCAAGTATTAACTAGAAAAATCTAAATAGTATGAAATAGGGATTAAGGCGCATATGTCTTTGAGATTGATGGTGTAAATTGGTGAGGTGATACGATGAATGGTTTATGTTGGATTATATTAGCAATTTTGGGCATATCCATAGTACTACAACCTGCAGCAGCAACCGATGAACCTAATGATATGATTATCAATAAGACTGATAAATCGCTTACGCTTATTGATGAATCTGGGCGAACTGTTACCGTAAACCTACCTGTAAAAAGGATAATCTCTGGCGATTATCGTCAAATGGAGGCTCTTCTTGCGATTGGTGCAAAGGACCTGATTGTTGGTGTGGACTCTAACTTTCATCACCAGATGCCGTATTTTGGTTTAAAGGATCTTCCTGAAATTGGCAAACATGCAGCAGAATTGAATTACGAACAGCTTGCGTTGCTGCATGCGGACATCATTATGTTGCCTTTGTGGCAAGGATCCAAAGCGAAAGAAATTACAAATAATATGCCAAATACTACAGTGGTAGTTTTAGGCTTAAGTTCTAGGGACACACTCGTTCCTGAACTGCAAATTATGGGTCAGCTTTTAGGAAAAGAGAGCGAGGCGGATAAGCTTATCAAATGGATAAAGAAATATGATGGCATTGTAGAGGAACGGACCAAAGACTTGAAGCCTCAAGATACTCCAACATTCTTCTACGAATATATGTCTGATCTAAATACAAAATGGTCAGCTATTTCACCAAGTGATCCATCTGCAGGACGCACAGCTGAAGGTTGCGGCGGAAGAAATATTGCTTCCGATCTAAAATTAAACAAGACAACCGGTGAGGTAGGCGCAGAGTGGGTATTAGCCCAAAATCCAGATTTCATCTTCTTGGATTTCATGGGGGGAGATCGAAGCGGCCCTGGAAAGACGAAAGAAGATGTTAAAACCGAGCTCATGAAGATCATCGAAGAGAGAGCAACCGAGGGCTTCACCAATTTTACTGCGGTGAAAAACAATCGCATATATGTAGTAAATAGGGACTTCGTCTCTGGACCGAGATGGGTGATTGGTCATATCTGCATCGCTAAATGGCTTCATCCCGATCTATTTGGAGATCTGTCACCCGAAGAAATGAACAAAGAATATCTTAAGGAGTTCCAGGGACTGGAGCTGGAGGGCACTTGGGTCTATCCGCCTCCTACATAGCGTTTTCATCCTAGAATGAAACCTGTAGATCAGCAAGACTGATCTGTTGAGCAGGTGATGGGGGATTTCGTCCTCATCGCCTGTTAGTATTTATATAATTATTTAGATCATCTTGGTGTGGTTATGGAATTAAATTCTCCGCAATCGGAACTCAAGAATAGAATTAAAAAGTGGTGGGACGACCCTACCCAAGACTATGATGGCTTTATCGGGCATGGTGTCAATTCGGAAATAGAGAAAGAACTCTGGGGAAATGAGATATTGCATCTGCTCAGGTATATACAGAATCCGAAAATCCTTGATATCGGCTCAGGCACAGGTTTTCTTGCACTTCTTCTGGCTAGGATGGGCTGCGAGATAACTGCTGTAGATTGGTCTATGACCATGATGCAAAAGGCAAAAGAAAAGGCAAAGGCCGCCCAGATCCCTATTCAGTTTAAGGTCCAGGATGCAGAAGATCTTACCTTTCAAGATGCATCATTCGATGCTGTAGTCAGCAGGCATGTGCTCTGGACACTGTCCAATCCAAGCAAAGCTGTACGTGAATGGGTTCGAGTGACAAAGCCAGGCGGATTTGTCATTACAGACATCCCGCGAATTGGCTCTCATTCGGGAAAACATCATTATGGAGATGGGCTGGGTGAGCAATTGCCGCTTGGCAATGGAGCGGAACCTGAAGAGATCGCAACCATATTCAAAGAAGCAGGGCTTTCAGATGTTAATATAAAAATTATGGAAAAGCAAAAAGAACAGCATAGAAAAACAATCCTTATCTACGGTGAGAAGAGATGAGCGACCATATGCTCTGGGCAGAAGCCCAGGACCAGGCCATGACCGGGAGCGCTCAAACTGCTTATGCCTTCTTTGGGCACCCATCCATGTCCGCAACTATCTTTGCACCTCGAATAGAATCTGCCTTTCTCCTAACACCCAAAGGAGAGAAGCTGAACCTTGGCTTGAAAAAAGGGAACTGGCTGCCAGGATATGGACAAATGGAATACCTGTCCTCGGATTTAATGCTCTACTGGCCTGGAGACTATATATTCGGCCTCGTCAGTTCTCCGGGGGTATATGATCTATCTTGGCATGGCGGAAAAAGTGGGCTTTTTCTAACTCGCAGCTTTGCCAAAGTGATAATTCATTCTACTCTCGATGGTGAGAGTGATCATGATCCCAAGGGAACATGGGAGGCAGGATTTCCTTTGGAGATAATACCCGAGGAACCTCCATACGACGCAAGAGTAATGGAGACCTTCAAGTTCAAGGTTAAGTATCTGGACCAGCCGATGAAAGCAAGCTACTATGCATCCTACTGGGCCTGGGATGAGCAGGGAGATTCTAGAGTGCAAAGAGGGCTTACTGATGAAGACGGCCTATTCTCCATAAATCTGAATCGAGGAGGAATGTGGATCATAGATGCTGGACTTACCCTGGAGGAATCCGGTGCATTGATAGCACAGGAGTCACGCTCCAACTTCTACCAGGCCGGAGATGTGCTTGAATATAAAACAATCCAGATCAAGAGTGAGCTTACAATATGGGTAAGATGAAAAGCGCATAACATATTAAAATCACTTAATTACAGCCTCTGACTAAAGGAAACCAGGACATTGCCGTGGTTCGCTGGACTTATATATCTCCTTTTTTATTTCATCATATCCACAAGGCAAGTTAAGCGGGTAGTATGGTTCCTCGCTGTTTTGTGTGGGTGGGTTTGAATCCTGGTGTTTTACCAGAAATTCCAAGGATACCACCGCAATGACAAGATCAATATCAATCGCCCATCATGCTAGACTCATTGCGAGGCTTTATCTCAGGGATTGAGAATCGATATCCTGATGTTATCCACACTAAACCCTCATGATACTGCGTAGCATGCACGAAGGATGAAAAACGGCTTTAGTCTACAAACTCCTATTATTGCATATGGGCAGCGTAGGCCGGTCGCTATATGGGACTGTGATCCCGTACAACAAAACTGGCTTAGATCCTCCGGATGCGGGAATGCGTCCTTGAACGCGTATCGGAAAATGCATTCAGAAAGATATCTTGCTGCCCATAGATGCCTATGACCAATCAATTGAATATAGTTTGCGGAGCTGATATCCATCAGCGATTCCTTGTTGCTACTATTCTCTGTCGAGATGGTAGAACATGGGCGAATCGATTCCTGATGAACCTCAACGGTCTCATAGACTTCAAATCTTGGTTGGTATCTCATGGCTGTCAAAAAGTAGCTGTGGAATCTACGGGTCGATTCTGGATTCCTGTGCACATGATTCTTGAAGGAACAATCGACGTGATAGTTGCCAATGCCTATAAGATAAAGCATATCCCCAAGAAGAAGACCGATCTTAAAGACTCTGAATGGCTTGCCGAACTTTGCCTGAATGATATGATAGAGCCCTCGCGAATATTTCCAAAGGAAGATCGAGAGTTGAGAAACCTGACCAGGACAAGAGAGGCATATGTCAGGGATTTGTCTAAAGAGAAGAATAGAATCCACAACGTCTTAGAATCATGTAGCATAAAGCTGGCATCAGTTATCTCAGATATATTCGGCAAGTCTGGAATGCATATCTTAAAAGGCCTATTAAGCGGTACGAGCATTGATGAGGTTCTTAAGGGCATACCTGACAAGAGGGTCCGAGAGAAGAAATCAGAAGAGCTTCGTGATGCTCTCATGGGTAAGCTGGAAGCCACTGATATCTTTTTGATTCGTCAATCACTGCAGATAATGAGTCAGTTCGAGATGCGCATTGAAGAGTTAGACAGAGAAATCCGTTCCAGAATAGCATCAAGGCCTATGGATATCAAAATTCTCAGGTCCATTCCAGGTATTGGGATGGTATCTGCCTATACAATCTTAGCCGAGATAGGAAATTATCTGGATTTCAAGAAACCTGAAAAGCTAGCGATGTGGGCAGGTCTTGTTCCTTCTGTCTATCAATCTGCTGATAAGCTGATTACAGGAGGTATAACTAAACAAGGTTCGAAGCATCTGAGATGGATATTGGTTCAGGTAGCCCATGCTATAGCTCATGCCAAGGGTGGCAAACTCAAGAAGTTTTTCCTCAAGATCAGAGCTAAAAAGGGATACTTGGTGGCCGTTGTAGCTTTAGCAAGGAAGGTGCTCTGCTTAATTCATCACCTGCTGGTTAATCAAGAAATGTACGAAGAGGAGGGTTGTCTATCAAAAAGAGATGCGCCGATTCCTAAGAATAAGAATCCGGCAATTTTAACCATCGAAGACATGATTCAATGCATAGCACAGGCAGGATACGAGGTTAAAAAGGTAAATTTTGGGGGAGATGGACAATGCCGCTAACTTTTGGTTTCTTTGTTTTTCATCGGAAATAGCGAAGAGCCGGTAGTATAGCATAGTATTCTATTTCCCACAGAGTAAGCCCCGCACGCAGCATGTCGAAAGATGCCTTGTCAATGAATAAGCTACTCAATTATCTTCTTGAAGCTTATCGATGCCACTAGAAACATCAGCAAATCAAAGATAATCACAGCCATGAAATCTTGGGCGACATTCGACACATCACCGCTTATCATCAAACCTCTAACTGCGTCTACTGCATATGTTATGGGATTTAAAATAGCTATAGCCTGCAAAAACGGCGGCATGAGCTTGATAGGGTATAGAGCATTGCTAGCGAAGAAGAGCGGCATGATCAAGGCTTGGCCGATGCCCATAAATCGCTCTCTGGTCTTCATGAGCGACGCCACAAAGATGGAGAACGCGGCAAAGCCACCCGATATCAGAAACAGTATTATAAAAGCTGCAAAAATATATAGGGGATTGTTGATGAATTTCACGCCTAGCAATAGGGCTACAGGAAAGATTATCAGAGCCTGAAATACGGCCCTTACTCCGGATGCAATCGCTCGGCCCATGACAGTAGCATATCTGGACGCAGGAGCGACCAAAAGACGCTTTAGTATTCCTGTCTCTCTCTCCCAGACGATGTTTAGACCGTAGAAGACCGACACGAAGATAGTGGACTGAAGCAGCACACCGGGTGTTATGTAGTCGATGTAGGGGGTACCGTTGGTAGGTATATCCTGCACTTGGCTCATGACCGTCCCATAGACAGCTAGCCACAAGATGGGCTGAACCGCTCGGGTGTAGATCTCAGCTCTGTCATGCTTGAGCCGTCTCATCTCCAGCTCGATCATGGCTAGCATCTCCCTTAGCCAATCATCTAGTGCCATGGTTGGTACCTCGAACGTGTGGTGTTATCATACTTCACCAGCTTTCAGCCCATTGTGCCGACTGGAGTCACCGGCATTGAACAAATCTCCTCTTAAATTACAGTTATCTATGAAGCTTCTTTCTCCCCGCCTTTTGTGTAGCTTTTTCCTGCATATTTTAGGAACACATCATCCAGCGTCGGCCTAGCTGTCGAGATCCTTTCCATCCTTATGCCTTCGTTAATTAGAACTTCGATTATGCAGGGGAGCGACGTCTCGCTATCCTCTACTGATATATGTAAGACAGAGCAACAAATGTTTGCATTAAAGACATAATTTAGGTTTCTGATTTTGTCCAAAATTCTGGTTTGTAGTCCCGGATTTAGAGAGGTTTCACAAGGACTAAGCTGTGAATTAGCTCCTGGCATAGACAGTGATATTGAGATGAGCTCGCTTTGAAGTGAATGTTTAAGCTCGTTGGTTGTACCTGATTTTATAATTCTTCCTTTGCTGATGATAGCGGCCTCATCGGAGTATAGATCCGCCTCATCCATGTAATGAGTATTGAAAAAAACCGAAGCTTCATGCTCTTTTTTAAAGGATCTGAGATTTTCCCAAACCGCTTTTCTGGCTGAGGGATCGAGGCCAAGAGTTGGCTCGTCAAGAAAAAGGATCTTGGGTTTAATCAGCATGGCGCAAGCAATCTCAAGCCTGCGAACCATGCCGCCTGAGTATTTCTTGACCTGGCGATTTGCCACTTCATCCAGGCCCATTATCTGCAAAGCTTCCCATATATTCTTTTCTCTCTTTTCAGAGTGCACGCCGTAAATCTTGGCATAAATGAGCAGATTCTCATAACCAGTTATATCCGCCCAGACGCTCATTTCCTGGGGTACATAGCCTATCATCTTCCTGACCATGCGGTCTTCTCTCACTACATCGTAGCCAAATACCAGCGCAAGGCCCGAGGAAGGGCGAAACTGAGTGGTCAGTATTCTCATCAATGTAGTCTTGCCCGATCCATTGGGACCTAGAAGCGCAAAGATCCCGGCATGATCAATTGTCAGATCAACTCCCGCCAGAGCTTTTGCATAGGCATCATATTCCTTGGTCAGCTGCTTAACTTCAATTATGTTTGGCATATCCACCTGTTGAGATGTCCATATGGCTGTATTTCATTGTGTATAATAAGCCTGCGGTATGATTAAGTACTAATTATATTAGTAAAAATTAATCTTAATAACAACATAAATAAATCAATACTGCTTTATTGCTACGAAAATTATAAGTATTATGAGAACATTGCACTGATTGCTGCCTCTTCAGAAAAGCCTAACCATGTGGCTGTAAAGAGTGCGTAATTGGCTAAAAATTATATAAAATAAAAGGCTTAAATAATGATGTAATGATATTAAGTTTGTTCAATCTGCTAGAAGGTGTGACTATGGAGCAAAGCAAATTAGAGATCAAGGAAAAGATAAGAGCATTCTGGGATAATTCTCGTCAGAACTACGACTCTGTGGAGGCCCACGGCGTACATTCAGAATCCGAGAAGAATATGTGGCGTCAAGGAATGGAAAAGCTACTGGGACAAAATTTTCATCTCAAGATTCTGGATATCGGCACAGGTACCGGATTTCTAGCATTGATGCTGGCTGAGATGGGATACAGCGTGATGGGTGTTGATTGGGCGGCAAGCAAAATTGAGCAGGCTAAAGAGAAAGCATTATCCTCCAATATCCCCGTGCAGTTCCAGGTTCTGGATGCAGAGAAGCTATCCATCGAAAGCAACACATTCGATGCTGTTGTGAGCAGACATGTTCTATGGACCCTATCGGATCCCTATGCAGCTTCTCGGGAATGGGCTAGGGTTACAAAAAGAGGGGGAAAAGTGATCGTGGACATTCCTCGCATGTGTTCGCATTCTGGGAGCCATCACTTTGGTGCAGAGATCGGCAAGGAACTGCCATTCTATAACGGAGCGGACCCGCAAAAAGTTGAGGAGATGCTAAAGGCTGCAGGCTTGTCAAATATCCGCACTATGATGCTTGATACATCGAATGAGGAAGACAAAAGGACTCTGTTGGTATATGGTGAAAAAGCCTAATGCCAAGCATAATCATGGAGATCTTCTATATGGATGGATATGTACAATCTAAATAATTTTTACATATATTTAATGGACTGCACCATAGATGAGACAAAATCCTCTGTATATTGGCTTCCCTGGGAAATTTGCATAAAGAAGCATTTATTTATTCAGTAGTGTGGATATATGTCGACAGCACAGCTCCAAGAGGATTCTTCCGCTAACCTGAAAGCAGATTACGAAAAGTTCATTGGCAGAAAAATCTCAATTTTTTTAGCCTTTATCTTAGCAATAATTTTGCTGGCGGGCTATGCCGCTACGCGAGGCTCAGCTGACCTCAGCATAGCTGAGGTTTACACTACAATCCTTGCAAGGTTCTTTCCAGATTACTTCCAGACAAACTGGTTCTCTGATACCATCGTTTGGGGGCTGCGGCTGCATCGCATCTTCCTGGCGATAGTTGGGGGCATTGGCTTGGCTATTGCTGGTGCTGTGATGCAGGGGATCCTCAAAAATCCCCTTGCCAGCCCATTCACTCTGGGCATCTCTTCAGCAGCAGGCTTTGGAGCAGCTATGGCCATAGTCATGGGAGCTGGATTCGTCGGTGGGCATTGGCTGATTGTGAGCAATGCCTTTATATTCACAGTTCTCGCCTCCTTCGCTGTCTACGGGCTGGCAAAATATAAGGGCATCACCCCTGAGACGATGATATTGGCCGGAATCGCTATCATGTACTTATTTTCAGCTATGACATCCTTTCTACAGTACGTAGGCCATGCAGAGCAAGTTCAAGAGGTTGTCTTCTGGATGATGGGCTCTTTAGGCCGCTCCTCCTGGGATAAAGTCTTGATAGTTACGACAGTAATTGCCCTGTGCTTTCCATATCTTCTCCTCAAATCCTGGGACATCAATGCCATGGGTGCTGGAGATGAGACTGCCACGAGCCTGGGGGTAAATGTGGAGAGAACGCGCGTCATCTGCTTGATGCTGGTTTCTTTCATAACCGCGGCGGTTATCTGCTTTACGGGCACCATCGGATTCATAGGCCTTGTCTCGCCTCACATCACGCGGATGCTAATCGGAGGAGATCACAGATTTCTGCTGCCGATAATATCAGGTCTGGCCGGCGGATTGCTGCTCTTAGCTGCAGATACAGTAGCCAGGACCATACTTGCCCCAATTATTTTGCCGGTTGGCATCATGACTGCTTTTTTGGGTGTGCCTTTCTTCATATACCTCTTCATGCGGCGAAAGAAGGAATTCTGGTGAGCTCCAGAAGAGAACGGCGATGTTCAAGATTTGTCTGTTGGTAACACTAGTGCAGAGATAAGTTTTATTAATGATGCATCCATGTATGCCCTAGAAAAAAAAATCATTGGATCGTGAAGTATAATGGTTAAAATATCTATTAAAGACCTGACTTTCAGCTATAGAAGCAATAAGATCCTAGACGATTTGAGCATCATGGTGGATGACGCTCAGATCTTAAGCCTTGTTGGGCCAAACGGATCGGGCAAAACCACGCTTATCAAATGCATTGACCGAATCCTCAAACCCAAGGGCAGCATCCTGCTGGAAGGAAGGGATGTACAGAGCATGAAGCAGCAAGAGATCGCCAAGCAAATAGGTTATGTACCTCAGTCCAGCTCTACGCCGCTCGCAACCACCGTTTTTGACACGGTCCTTATGGGCAGAAGGCCGCACATAAGTTGGAAGGTATCAGACGCAGATCTTGATAAGGTAGCTGACACCCTGAAACTATTGGACCTACAAGGCCTGGCAATGAGGGACTTTTCTCAACTCTCAGGCGGTCAGAAGCAAAAAGTATTAATCGCTAGAGCTCTAGCTCAGGAACCTGCAGTGCTCCTTCTTGACGAACCAACATCCAACCTGGATATGAAACATCAACTGGAAGTCATGGAAACCATAAGCTCACTTGTAAAGGAGAAGGGAATATCAGCAGTGATGGCCATCCACGACCTAAATCTTGCTGCACGATTCTCGGATGCATTAGTGATGCTGAAGAAAGGGATTATCTATGCTGCTGGTACTCCAAGTGATTTGCTGAGCGAAAAAAATATCCGTGAGGTCTACGGAATTGAGGCGCTGGTTATGAGATCGCTGGATAGACCCTGCATTGTGCCTTTGCGATCTTTGAATGGAGCTTTGGCGATTTGAGAACAAAGTACCTTTTTAAAGAGAAGTACAGAATATGTGCGAAAATTAGCCGAAATCAGTGATTATGCAAATAGGTCTAACCTTAATCGCTGCAGCTATTTCCAGAAATAGAGTGCTCCGATAGTCTGCACTTCTCACAAACATAATAGTCTTCAAAGAGGGATCTCATCACTATTTGGATTAACTTTATAATTTGATATAAATCATACTCTCTTATGAATAACGTCGCCAGCCATCTCCCATCCTCTTCTGCCCAGCTCCTCTCCTCCAGCCGCCTCTGTATCATCTCCTCCACCTCTCCGGGCCGGGTGCCGAATACCTCCGCCAGGATCTCCATGGCTGCTTGCAGCTCCATAGCCTTGCCGTTGCTGCTGATGCTCGCCCGCCTGGGCTCGATTGGCCCGGCCTGTGCCCGCTGCCAGGGCCACCTCATGAGTACGCTTCCAGGGTCCTCTGCTCTCCGGTCGTCCTCGCTTCCGCCTTCCTCAGACCCTTCGCTCCAGCCGGCTCGTTGTAGATGCAGAACACCCGGTCGGCCAGCTCAGCCATTTCCTGCTAGGTGGGGATCCAGAGCAGGGGCATAGAGCAGGACCGTGGTCTCCCTCGAGGTCTGCTTGAGGGCCTGGGCCAGGCAGCCTATCTCACCCCGCAGTCTAATTACAAGAGCCTCTACTGGATCTCCTTCCAGCAGTTTCAGAGGACGGCGAGCGGCTGGCGCCCAGGCCAGCAGGGCGGAGGACGAGCAGAAAATGATTGGGCCGATTGGGGAGATGGTCTTAATCCAGGCCTTGGCCCTTCAGAGCCGGCACTCTCTGAAGAACCCAAAAGTAGGAGTCTTTAATGCTTCTGGCAGCATTAACTTCCTGATTGCTGAAGGAGCTAAAATATGGAGCCGCGATTGAACATCGTCACATTAGGGGTTCGTGATCTGGAAAAAGCCATTCGATTCTATCGAGATGGTCTTGGTTGGCCCATGTCCAGCATCAGTGTGGGCGACTTTGCGATATTTAAATTGAGCACTGGCACGGCATTGGCTCTGTATCCAAGAGAATTGCTGGCTTTAGATGCTAATGTAAAGGATCCAGGAGGATTTGGCGGAATCACTCTGGCCCAAAATGTAGCAACACGGGAAGAGGCGGATTTGGTCTTATCTAAAGCCATCAAATCAGGGGGTACCATCCTCAAGCCCGCCCAGGTAACCGAATGGGGCGGTTATTCAGGATACTTTGCGGACCCGGATGGTCATCCCTGGGAGATTGCCTGGAATCCTCATATTCAACTTGAGCAGGGTCGTTTGGTTTTGCCTGATTAGAGCGCATTGTGTATGTTGAGTTGATTTAGGAAGAGATATGATAGGGGCTTGCTTGAGGGAAAGTGACACCAATGAAGAAGGGCCTTAAGATGAAAGAGGAGATGGCATCGGCAGGCGAGAATGAGATCTCCATAGCCTCAGAGGTGCTTGCCGGCAGCATCCGACCACTCATAGAGCAGGCTAGGGCCCGAGTCGCTCAATCGGTGAACTCGGATCTGGTGCACCTTTACTGGCGGATCGGGAAGCGGATAAGAGAGGAGATCTCTGCAAGAAGGATCGCAGGCCAGGAGAAGGGCGTCGTGGACCTGCTCAGCGGGACTCTCACCAGGGAATACGGCCGGGGATTCAGCCGTCGCAACCTGTTTAATATGATCCGGGTGGCGGACACCTTTGACGAAGAGAAAACAGTGCAGACACTGTCTGCACAGCTCTCATGGTCCCATTTCATAGAGATCATCTATCTCAAGGATCCTCTGCAGCGCCAGTTCTACGCAGAGATGGCCAGGGTGGAGCGCTGGAGCGTGCGAACTCTGCGCCAGAAGGTGCAGGGGATGCTCTACGAGCGCACCGCCATCTCCCGAAAGCCCGAGGAGCTGGCCAGGCAGGAGCTGGAGGCCCTTCAAGAGGAGGACCGCATGACGCCCGATCTGGTCTTCCGGGACCCCTACCTCCTGGACTTCCTGGGACTGGAGGATACCTACAGCGAGCGGGACCTGGAGGCGGCCATCCTCCGGGAGCTAGAGAGGTTCCTCTTGGAGCTGGGCACCGACTTCTCTTTCATCGCCCGGCAGAAGCGCATGACTATAGGGGAGAGGGACTTCTACCTGGATCTGCTCTTCTACCACCGCAGCCTGCGCCGGCTGGTGGCCATAGAGCTGAAGCTTGGCAGCTTCGATCCATCCCACAAGGGCCAGATGGAGCTGTATCTGCGCTGGCTGGGCAGATACGAGCGCCGGCCAGGAGAGGAGCCGCCCATTGGGCTCATCCTGTGCGGCGAGAAGAACCGGGAGCAGATCGAGCTATTGCAGCTGGACAGGGGCGAGATCAGGGTGGCAGAGTACCTGGTGGAGCTGCCGCCCAGGGAGATGCTGGAGGCCAAGCTGCACGAGGCCATACGGCTGGCGAGAGGGCAATTGGAGAGAGGCACAGAGATCTGAAAGGATACATGGCAGACACAGGTTTTCGAGGTAGAGCTGCCTTTACTTCTTCTCGTTCGTCTTATCCAGATCTTTGATCAACTCCACCAAAAATGTATATGTAAACGGCTAATGGAGAATAACCATGTTGATTAGTACTAAAGGGAAAATACAACTCTTAGCGTTCGGTCTAATTGCACTCATACTGATAGGGATGTTTTTTGGGCCTGTGTACACCGTAGATGAGGGAGAAAGAGCAGTATTGTTGACCTGGGGCAAGGCCGGGGATGAATCAATTGGTCCCGGCTTGCATTTTAAATGGCCTTTCATTCAATCCGCCGTGAAATTTGATGTGCGGACCCAAAAATATGAGGCCGCAGCATCAGCTGCTTCCAAGGATCTGCAGATGGTGCAGAGCAACATCGCCGTGATTTATCATCTTGACACTGAGATGGTTCCAGAAATATATGGAACTCTTGGACAAAACTATGGTGATAAGATTATCCAACCACAGTTGCAGGAGGTCTTGAAGGCAATCACTGCTAAGTTTTCTGCTGACCAGCTTGTAACAAACCGGTCCAATGTGGCAAACAATGTCCAGGATATGCTCAGAGAACGACTCCTCCCATATGGAATATACGTGGAAAGCACGGCGATAACGAATTTTGAATTTAGTGAATCGTTTAATAATGCCATTGAAGCCAAAGTTACTGCTCAGCAGCAGAAACAGAAAGCAGAGATGGATTTGCAGAGAATCAAGATCGAGACCGAGCAGGCAGTGGTAAAGGCCAAGGGAGAAGCTGAGGCTCTGAAGGTTCAACGTGAAGCTGTCACTCCCGAACTTATCGAACTTCGCAAGATCGAGGTTCAGAGAATGGCCATAGAAAAGTGGGATGGAAAATTGCCCATGTATACCGGAGCAAATGGGGTGCCGATGATAGGCATCTCCGTTTGAATTTTTATGACATCCATTGAAGGAGCAATAGGTGGGGCTTTCGTTGGAATTCTTTTATATGGTCTAATGGGCATTTTATGGCGTTTTGAACCTTCCTATAGAGATGGACTGACTATCTGTCTGGTCTTTGCGGCAATAGGGTGCTATCTGTTTTAATGGCAACATTCTGAAGCCTAGCCCTCTTTTCCAGTCGGTTACGCCCTTAGAATTTCGGGTTCTTCGCTGTTCTGAGTGGGTATGGGGTAAGGTTTAATAATCTCATTTCAT
>JADHEF010000503.1_pt1 | contig 39180 bp, 37 predicted proteins | sample 8952391 | NCBI WGS metagenome assembly JADHEF01 (sample SAMN16124439, study PRJNA663245) | bioreactor sludge metagenome | isolation source: sludge (nitrite) | place: India:Bengaluru | collected 2019-02-28 | reverse complement strand
CTCGGTCTTGTTGATGACCTTGAGCAGGTAGATGTTCTCGATCTGGCCCTGGGCATTTTCACGGAACAGGCCACGGTCCTTGATCACATCCAGCGACACCATCGGGCGCAGTTGCAAGGCCACCACCAGCGCCGCGATCATCACCACCAGCGCAGCGGCGTAGCCGAGCAGGCGCGGGCGCAGCCAGTGAGTCGTACCGCCCTGCAGGCTGTGTTCGGACTTGTAGCCAATCAGCCCGCGAGCGTAACCCATTTTGTCCATCACCCCGTCGCAGGCGTCGATGCACGCCGCGCAACCGATGCAGGCCATTTGCAAGCCATCGCGGATATCGATACCGGTGGGGCACACCTGCACACACAGCGTGCAGTCGATGCAGTCGCCCAGGCCCTGGGCCTGGACGTCGCTGCCCTTCTTGCGCGGGCCACGGGCCTCACCGCGCCGTGGGTCATAGGCGACGGCCAGGGTGTCCTTGTCGAACATCACACTCTGGAAGCGCGCATACGGGCACATGTGCAGGCACACCGCTTCACGCAGCAGGCCGGCATTGATGTAAGTGGCGGCGGTAAAGAACAGCACCCAGAACAGCGCCACACCGCCCAGTTGCAAGGTGAACAGTTCTGCGGCCAGTGGGCGAATCGGTGTGAAATAGCCGACGAAGGTCAGCCCGGTGAGGATACCAATGACCAGCCACAGGCTGTGTTTCAGTGTGCGGCGCCCCAGTTTGTTCAGGCTCCAGGGCGCGGCGGCCAGCTTGATGCGCTGGTTGCGGTCACCTTCGGTGACCTTTTCGCACCACATGAACAGCCACGTCCAGGTGCTCTGCGGGCAGCTGTAGCCACACCACACGCGGCCGGCGTACACGGTGATGGCGAACAGGCCAAAGGCGCAAATGATCAGCAGCGCTGACAACAGGATGAAGTCCTGTGGCCAGAAGGTTGCGCCAAAGATGTGGAATTTGCTGTTGGCCAGGTCCCACAACACGGCCTGGCGGCCGTTCCAGTTCAGCCACGCGGTGCCGAAGAACAGCACGAACAGGGCACCGGCAAAGCCGATGCGCAGGTTGCGGTACAGCCCGCTGAAGCTGCGGGTGTGAATGCCGCTGTCGGTGTGTCGCAGTCGGGGGCTGGCTGGGGTGGGGGCGATCTCTGTGAAAGGGATTCTATTGTTCATGGCTCGGTGCTCATCAGGCCTCGATCAGGCATGAGCACTATGGCCCTGAGGCTGTTATCAGCACAGGCTCAGATTTTGCGATAAAAACCATATCAGATTACCTGGCTTCGACCGCCAGGCCTTAAATTACCGAGCCTGGCACGCTGGCCTTCAGATGCCTGCGGCTATCCACCGCACCCGCTACGGTCAGTGCATCGGCCTCGGCTTCGGTGATGGGGACGCGCTGGCCTGCCAGCAGGGCCACTGACATGCGCAGGTGCTCGTCGGTGACGATTTCGATAGCAGGGCCATCGCCCTCGATGTGCAGGTTTTCGCCGATCAGGGTGCAGCGGCGGGTGGTTTCGTCGATTTCAACGGGCATGGTGTTGTCCTCCTTGCAGGGTTACAGGGTGGACCACAATGCAAGGCGGGTTGCTGCATCAGGGGGCTGAAAGGAGAAGAAAGGAGGAGGGCGGGAAGCACTGAGGGGAGCCGAAGCTCCCCTCAAAGCGTTGTTGCCTGCTCTTTTGAGCGCTGACCTGCTTTCATCATTGCTGATCCGAACCTGGCTGCTGCTACCTTGAGGTAGTTTTATTGTTCTGTGCCAGACCGCGGGGCGTACCCCTGAAAAGCGTGTCTACTCCAAAAAAATCTGCTTGCTACGCCTCTGCCGTGTTGTTCTTGTTATGTCAGAGCCGTTACCTGTTGTTTTTATTGGGTGTCACATTTTTATTGTTCTTGTACCAGAGATATAGCAGGGTGCGTGCCAACTTTTGAAAATCCTTTAAAATCATCCGCTTAGCGATTTTCTTAAAAAGTGCTTGGCCTGAAATTCTGCCGATTTGTTTCCCTGTTACCCGATTTTTTGCTGTGAAATGTGGGGGCGGTAACACTTCGCCCACACCTGTGTGACACCCGTATGACTTACTGCGCGCTACGCGCCCGTGCTACCCGCGACCCATTGCCGCGGCCCAGCACGCTACTGATACGCTGGCCGGCGGCGATCAGCCGGTCCAGGTCGATGCCGGTCTGAATACCCAGTCCCTGTAGCAGGTACACCACGTCTTCCGTGGCGATGTTGCCCGTTGCGCCTTTGGCGTAAGGGCAGCCACCCAGCCCGGCCACCGAGCTGTCGAATACGCTGATGCCTTCGAGCAGGCTGGCATAGACGTTGGCCAGGGCCTGGCCATAGGTGTCGTGGAAGTGCCCGGCCAGCTGCTCGCGCGGCACCTGGGCAGAGACCACCTCGAACAGGCGCCGGGTATCGCCGGCAGTGCCGGTGCCGATGGTGTCACCCAGCGATACTTCGTAGCAGCCCATGTCGTGCAGTGCGCGGGCCACCGGGGCCACCTGTTCGGCGCTGACCTTGCCTTCATACGGGCAGCCGAGTACGCACGATACGTAGCCGCGCACGCTTATACCGTGGTTGCGCGCAGCTTCCATGATCGGCTCGAAGCGCTTGAGGCTGTCGCTGATCGAGCAGTTGATGTTGCGCTGCGAAAACGCTTCGGAGGCGGCCGCGAACACCGCCACTTCCTTCACTCCGGCAGCCAGCGCGTCCTCGAAACCGCGCAGGTTGGGTGCCAGCGCTGCATAGGTGACACCGGGGCGCTGGTCGATACCGGCGAACACCTCGGCAGAGCCGGCCATTTGCGGCACCCACTTGGGCGAGACGAAGCTGCCCACTTCTATATAGGCAAGGCCTGCTTCGGTAAGGTCGTTGACCAGGCGCACCTTGTCGGCAACGCTGATGGGCTGGGCTTCGTTCTGCAGGCCGTCGCGGGGGCCGACTTCGACCAGGCGGACGTGTTTGGGCAAGGACATGGCAGGTTTCCTGTGGCGTTCAGCGGTTGTCTTTGTTGTTCAGGGTGGCGGCCAGGGCTTGTTCGCAACGCTCCTGGGCGGTGTCCAGTTCCAGTTGCATCTGGTGGATGTCGAGCATCTGCTGCTCCAGTTGGGCGCGGCGCTCGGCGATTTTCGCCAGCATGCTGTTGAGCTGTTTGAGGTTGCCGCTGGTGGGGTCGTACAGCTCGATCAGCTCGCGGCACTCGGCCAGTGAAAAGCCTATGCGCTTGCCGCGCAGGATGAGCTTGAGGCTGACCTTGTCGCGGGCCGAATAGATTCGCTCCAGGCCACGGCGTTCGGGGCTCAGCAGGCCCTGCTCTTCATAGAAGCGGATGGCCCGGGTGGTGATGTCCAGCTCGCGGGACAGGTCGGAGATGCTGTAGGTCTGGGTGCTCATGCTGGGGCTCGGCGTGGGGTATGCGGGTATCCTGAAGGCAGGTTGACGTATACGTCAAGCAGCCTGCCGCAATCAGTCCGGCTGCGCCGCGCGTCGGTACCCGTTAGGCGTCTCCCCCGTCAACCGCTTGAACCACCGGGCAAAGTACGTCGGGTCTGTGAATCCCAGGCTATCCGACAACTGCCCGATGCTCATCCGCGTATAAATCAGGTTACGCCGCGCTTCCAGCAGCAACCGCTGGTGCACCACCTGCAACGCTGTCTGGCCGCTCAAGGCCCTGCACAGCTGGTTCAGTTGCAGGCTTGGAACGTTCAGCCGTGCGGCAAAAGCCTCTACTGACAGATGCTCGCGGTAATGCGCCTCGACCAGCCGCAGGTACTGCCCCAGTAACTGCCGGTCGCGTTCATCGCGGTTACGCGGTGCCTGCCCCAGTTGCTGGCGGCGGTTGATCCACACCATCAGCGCGGTCACCAGCGCTTCGAGCATGGCCGCGCGCGCCGGGGCATTGCCCTGGTACTCCTGCTGCAAGGTGTCGATCAGGCTGCGCAGGTGCACACGGTCATGCCCAAGCGGGTAGCACGCAGGTTGGGCCAGCACCGCCAGCGGCATGCCCAGGCGCTGTTCCAGGTTCGCCACCAGCGCGGTGCCGAAGGTGAGCACATAGCCCTGGATATCGGCGCTGAAGCGAAAGCCATGCACGGTCATCGGCGGCACCACCTGAATCGCCGCTTCGCCGATGGCGCTGCGCAACCCTTCGATCTCCACCTGGGCCTGGCCGCGCTGTACATACAGCAACTGGAACAGCTCGGCATGCTGGTGTGGCTTGATCTCCCAGTGGTGCAGGCGGCTGCGTGCAGGGATCGATTCGCAATGCAGCAGATCGGTGCCAGGCCAGGCCTGGTTTTCGCCATACAGCTTGAACAACGGAACGCCGGGGAGGGTGGATTTCATCAGGGTAGCCTGTCCGTTAATCGAACGTTTTTTATAAAAGTGCAGGTTTTAGATGGAATAGCACACGTCCGTAGTGCTTTTTGCCATTAAAAATGCAAGGGCAAACCCTAACAGCAGATGCCGCCCCACTGCCAGTCCAGGGCCGGCATCGTCCGAACAGAGACAACAACAATGAAAACTCAGGTTGCAATTATTGGTGCAGGTCCGTCTGGCCTGCTGCTGGGCCAACTGCTGCACAAGGCCGGTATCGATAACGTCATCGTCGAGCGCCAGACGCCTGAATACGTACTTGGCCGCATCCGCGCCGGGGTGCTGGAGCAAGGCACTGTCGACCTGCTGCGCGAAGCCGGTGTGGCCGAGCGCATGGACCGTGAGGGCCTGGTGCACGAAGGGGTCGAGTTGCTGGTCGGCGGGCGCCGCCAACGCCTGGACCTGAAAGCCCTGACCGGCGGCAAGACCGTCATGGTATACGGCCAGACCGAAGTCACCCGTGACCTGATGCAGGCCCGCGAAGCCAGTGGCGCGCCGATCATCTATTCCGCCAGCAATGTCCAGCCGCATGAACTGAAGGGCGAGAAACCCTACCTCACGTTTGAGAAGGACGGCCAGTTGCACCGGGTGGATTGCGACTACATCGCCGGGTGTGACGGCTTCCACGGTGTGTCGCGCCAGAGCATTCCCGAAGGTGTGTTGAAGCAGTACGAGCGGGTTTATCCGTTTGGCTGGCTGGGCCTGCTTTCGGACACGCCGCCGGTCAATCACGAGTTGATCTATGCCCACCACGAGCGTGGCTTCGCGTTGTGTAGCCAACGCTCGCAAACACGCAGCCGCTACTACCTGCAGGTACCTTTGCAGGACCGGGTCGAGGCGTGGTCTGACGAGCGCTTCTGGAACGAGCTGAAAGCCCGCTTGCCCGCCGACGTGGCGGCTGACCTGGTCACCGGCCCGGCTTTGGAAAAAAGCATCGCCCCGCTACGCAGCCTGGTGGTCGAACCTATGCAGTATGGCCACCTGTTCCTGGTGGGTGACGCCGCGCACATCGTCCCGCCTACCGGTGCCAAGGGCCTGAACCTGGCAGCGTCGGACGTGAATTACCTGTATCGCATTCTGGTCAAGGTTTACCGCGAAGGGCGCACCGACCTGCTGCAGCAATACTCCCCGCTGGCCCTGCGCCGGGTGTGGAAAGGCGAGCGCTTCAGCTGGTTCATGACCCAGTTGTTGCACGACTTCGGCAGCCACAAGGACGCCTGGGACCAGAAGATGCAAGAGGCTGATCGCGAGTACTTCCTGACGTCGCCGGCCGGGTTGGTGAACATTGCCGAGAACTACGTGGGCTTGCCGTTCGAGGAAGTGGCTTAGTTTTTTTCAGGGGTTCGACAGGGTATCTTCGGGGCTTTTGAAGTTCGCAGGAAGCATGCCGATGTATTTCTCCCCACCCCTGATCAGCGCCCTTTGCCTGGTAGCCGCCAGTGGTCTGGCCTGTGCCGACCAGGTGCTGCCCGCACCTCCCGAGCTGGCCTCTGGCTACCGCACAGGCTTGCAGCCCGTGCAGGCCAGCCGCCATATGGTTGCTGCAGCCAACCCGTTGGCCAGCGAAGCGGGGCGGGCAATGTTGCGTGCCGGTGGCAGCGCCATCGATGCGGCCATTGCGATGCAGATGGTGCTGACCTTGGTCGAGCCGCAATCCAGCGGTATTGGCGGCGGGGCATTCATCCTTTATTGGGACGGCGCGCGTGTGCAGGCGTTCGATGGCCGCGAGGCCGCGCCGGCAGCTGTGACGGAAACGCTGTTCCTGCAAGCCGACGGCACGCCGATGCCATTCAGGGCAGCGCAGATTGGCGGGCGCTCGGTTGGCGTGCCGGGTGTTCTACGTGCTTTGAAACTGGCCCACGATCAGCACGGCAAGCTGCCTTGGCGCGATCTGTTCGCGCCGGCCATCGCGCTGGCACGCAACGGTTTCCCGGTGTCCGAGCGCCTTCACACCTTGGTGTCCGGTGCCCCGTTCATTGCCCGGTCACCGGCCATGGCCCGCTACTTCCTGGATGAGCAGGGCAAGCCGCTGGCGGTGGGAACGATCCTGCGCAACCCCGAGCTTGCGGATGCCTTCGATCAGATTGCCGCGCAAGGCCCTGACGCGTTCTATACCGGCGAGATCGCCGAAGCCATCGTGGCCAAGGTGCGCAGCCATGCCAATGCCGGTTACCTCTCGTTGCAGGACTTGCAGCAGTACCAGGTCAAAGAGCGCGAGCCTGTGTGTGGCCCCTATAAGGCCTGGCGCATCTGCGGCATGCCGCCGCCGTCTTCGGGCGGGGTGACGGTGTTGCAGACCCTGGGCATTCTCGAAGCCGTACAGCGCGCCACGCCGCAGCGCGATCTGGTAGCGTTGCGCCCGCTTGCGAGCGCATCCCCGGCTGGCCTGGAGGCATCACCACTGGCCGTGCACCTGATCGCCGAGGCTGAGCGTTTGGCCTATGCCGACCGCGCACAGTACCTGGCCGACAGCGATTACGTGCCGGTCCCGGTCAAGGCGCTTACCGACGCCAGCTACCTGGCCAGCCGTGCAGCGCAGATTGGCGAGCACAGCATGAAGCGTGCTCGCCCGGGCCAACCCCAGGGCGCCGACTTGGCCCTGGCGCCGGATCGCTCGCCATTGCGCATTTCCACCTCGCACCTCAGCGCGGTGGATGACAGCGGCCAGGCCCTGGCCATGACCACGTCGGTGGAGGCGGCGTTCGGTTCGCACCTGATGGTCAAGGGCTTCCTGCTCAACAACCACCTCACTGACTTCTCGTTCATTGCGCAAGAGCACGGCAAACCCGTGGCCAACCGGGTACAGCCGGGCAAGCGGCCGCTGTCGGCCATGGCGCCAACGCTGGTGTTCTCGCGAGCCTCGGGCGATCTGGTGGCCAGCCTGGGTTCACCGGGCGGCTCGCAGATCATCGGCTATGTGAACAAGGCGTTGGTTGGCTTGCTGGATTGGCAGCTCGACCCGCAACAGGCCGCAGGCTTGCCCAACTTTGGCAGCCGCAATGCCGGCACCGAGGTGGAAGCGGGGCTGAGCAGCCCGGCGCTGATCCGGCAGTTGGCAGCCTGGGGGCATGAGGTGACGCCCATGACCATGACCAGCGGCATGCAGATCATCCAGCGCAGCGGCGAGGGTTGGTCGGGCGGGGCCGACCCGCGGCGTGAAGGTGTGGCCCTTGGTGACTAGCCGTGATAGAACGCAGTCTTGCCATTCAGTAGTTGAATACCCAGATGTCCATTAGCGTTAAATCGAATAGGGCGCTGTTCGACCTCGACCTGCTACGCGCGATTGTGGTGGTGGCCGATTGCGGCAGCTTCACCACCGCTGCCGCTCGCCTGCACTCGACACAGTCGACCATCAGCCAGAAGGTACGCCGCCTGGAAGACATGGTCGGCCACCGTTTGCTGGTGCGGGGCAACCGCGATGTGCTGCCCACCGATGCCGGGCAAACCTTGCTCGGCTACGCCCGGCACATGCTGGCCTTGAACGACCAGATGCTCGAAGCCCTGGCCGGGGCGATGGTGGGCACCACCGTGCGCCTTGGGGTGCCCGAGGACTTCGTTGGCGGGCGCACCACCAATGCGCTGTCGGCCTTCAGCCGCCTGCACCCGCAGGTGAAGCTGGAAGTGACCAGCGGCCTGTGCCGCGACCTCAGCCAGGCCTACGACAACGGTGAGCTCGACCTGGTGTTGCTCAAGCAGCGGCGCAACACCCGCGAGGGCGTGGCCTGCTGGCCCGAGCGCCTGCAATGGATCGACAGTGCGCGCACCCCCGCCTTCGAGCTGGACCCGATCCCGTTGGTGACCTTCCCCCCACGCGGGCTTTATCGCGAAGACATGATCAACGCCATCGAAGGCATGGGACGGCGCTGGCGCATCAGTTTCACCAGCTCCAGTCTCAGTGGTATCCAGGCGGCCGTTGCCGATGGCATGGGTGTCAGCCTGCTACCGCCAAGGGCGGCCACTGGCGAGCATCGGGTGCTGGGGGCGGGGCAGGGGCTGCCGGAGGTCGACAGTTATGAAATCGTCATCGTGCATCGGCCAACGGCGGATGTGATGGTCAAGGCGTTGGCTGAGGTGATGACACAGTTGCTGGCGGGCGGTGGGATCTGACGCTATTGGGGCTGCAAAGCAGCCCCAATATTCCTGCGCCAACGCTAGCTTCTCGGCGACAGATGAATGCCCGCAATCATGCAGCGCACCGAGCCACCGGCCATCTCTATGGTGGGCACATCCAGCGGCACCAGCCGCGCCGTACGCTCGATGCGCTGGCGCTGCTCATCGGTCAGGCTGTCGAAGGCCTTGCGTGATAGCGCCAGAATACGCCCGTCACGCCCGGACAGCTCGATGGCGTTACCGGCAAACTGACTGATCTGCTGGTTGCTCAGGTCAATCACGTCGCGACCGGATTCGATCAGCCGCATCCGCACTTCCTCAGCCCGTGCCTTGTTGGTGAAAGTGTCAAAGCCCACCAGCGCGAACGCGGTCGCCACGCACATCAGCACGTTGGTGTGGTAAATCGGCGTGCCTTGCTCGTCGGCGGTGTCGAACACCATCGGCTCGAAGTTGAAGTGCGTGCTGAAGCGCTCAAGGGCAATCGGGTCGGCGCGGTTGGAGCGCGCGGTGTAGGCCACCCGTGACAGGTGGTCGAACACCATGGCGCCTGTCCCTTCAAGGAACAGCTCGTCCTGCTCCAGCCCGGAATAGTCGATGACATCCTGCACCCGGTACTCATGCTTGAGCATCTCGATCACATCCGCGCGTCGTTCGCGGCGGCGGTTGCGCGAATACATCGAGTAAATCGCGATATGCCCCCCGGGGTGGGTGGAGAACCAGTTGTTGGGGAATACCGAGTCCGGGGTGTTGTGCTCGCCAAAGTCGTCGAACAGGTGCACGCGTACACCTTCGGCCTCCAGCCTGCCAGCGGCCTGGGTGACTTCATCGCGTGCCACATCGGCCAGGGCCTGCGCCGCGATGTCGGGGCTGCTGCGCTGGAACGAGTTGTCGGCTGCGGTTTCCGGGTTGGGGGTGAACGCATGTGGCCTGACCATGACCACTGCTGCCGGGGCTTGAATCGAACGCGTTGGAAATGCCATGTGGAAATACCGGGTAAGAGCTGGGTTAGGCAACGCGTCGGATGCGGTTTTTGGCAGCGCGGCCACGGGTGTGGCTGAACAGGTCTTTCGGGTCGTCTTCCACCCACGGCACCAGGTCGATCTTCGAACCCATGCCGCGTTTTTCGGCTTGCTGTAGTACGTACCGTAGTACGGTGTAGTCTTCCAGGGCGAAGCCAACCGAATCGAACACGGTGACCTGGCTGTCACTCTGGCGGCCTTCGGTTTCGCCGCGCAGTACACGCCACAGGTCGACGACAGGGAAGTCCGCCGGCAGTTGCTGGATATCGCCTTCAATACGGGTTTGTGGTTCGTACTCGACGAACACGCGGGCCTTGCGCAGTACATCAGCGTGCAGCTCGGTCTTGCCCGGGCAGTCGCCGCCCACGGCATTCAGGTGCATGCCGGGTTCGAGCATGTCGGGGGTGATGATGGTGGCGTAGGCCTTGTCGGCAGTAACAGTGGTGATGATGTCCGCGCCTTTCACGGCTTCGGCTACCGAGCCGGCCCGGCGGATGGTGAGGCCGCTGTATTCCTTGAGGTTGGCAATCAGCTTGGCGGTGGCCAGCGGGTCAGTGTCGTACGCAACGATTTCTTCAATACCCAGGTGCTTATGGAAGGCCAGCGCCTGGAATTCGCTTTGTGCGCCGTTGCCGATCAGCGCCATCTTGCGTGCGTTCGGCCGGGCCAGTGCCTGCGCGGCCATCAACGAGGTGGCGGCGGTGCGCAAGGCGGTGGCGATGGTCAGTTCGGACAGCAATACCGGGTAACCGGTGTCGACATCGGCCAGCACGCCGAAGGCCATTACCGTATGCAGGTCACGGGCAGTATTGGCCGGGTGGCCGTTAACGTATTTGAAGGCATAGCGGCTGTTGTCGGCAACCGGCATCAATTCGATAACACCCACTTCCGAATGGCTGGCAACACGCGCAGACTTGTCAAACTCCTGCCAGCGTTTGAAGTCTTCACGCAGGGCCTCAGCCAGTTCGCCTATGAACGGCGCTACGCCAATGTCATGTACCAAGTCCGACATGGTTGGAACATCAATGAAATACGTCATGCTCTTGCACCTTGTTATTGCGCGGTCGCCCCGGTCACGGCAGGCGGCACGCTTAAGATTGTTGAAGTGGCATGAACATTTTGATGAAAGGTTGCGTCAATCGGAAGAATGCAGGTTGCCAGTTTCATCAACTTTCTAGACAATCTGCCACCCCAAAGTAGCAATCTGATTATTGGCAGGCGTTATGGATACGATCGATCGGGAACTGATTGCGCTGTTGCGGGACAATGCACGTACCCCTGTGTTGACCCTGGCGAAGAAGCTCAAGGTGGCCAGGGCAACCGTGCAAAACCGCATTACCCGGCTCGAAGAGCAGGGCGTGATCATTGGCTACACGGTACGCCTGCGCTCCGACGCGCTGGAGCAGGGCGTGCGGGCAATCACCAGCATCGGCATCAGCGGCCACCACGCCGCAGAGGTCAAGCACGCGCTGCGCGGGCATCCCAACGTGGTGGCCATCCATACCACCAATGGCCGCTGGGACCTGATGGCAGAGCTGCGCGCCGACACCCTCGAAGCCTTCGACCGGGCGCTGAACACCATTCGGTCGATCCCGCACATCGAGAATACCGAGACCAGCATCCTGCTCTCGACCTACAAGATGTGACCGCTGGGTCAGGCCTTTTGACAGGCGCATTGCGCAAACTGTCACCTGGGCTTTTCACACTGCAAAAAATCCCTTTGCCGGTGTGCATTCTGTAGCGTTCCGCTTGACCTGGGCCGCTGGCAGAATGAAACGGCTTTCGCGGGACGGTTTCAGGCGCACGTTCTGACGGTGCGTTTATACAATAAGAAAGTCCGTTGCGAAGTTGCATCGGGCATTAGTTTAATTTTTTGTTATTGCCTGCGCTCTCATCATTTAAATGACATGAAACCTGCACCTTGGTACCAACTTGTTGGTGCGCTGCGGGGCGTGGAAGTTTTACAAAAAAAGAATAAGAGGTTGACTATGCATCACACGTGCAACGCGCAAAGCACCGCGCCGGAAGAGGGCCGAGTGCTCAAACGACGGCTGGAAAACCGGCACATACAGCTTATTTCGATCAGTGGCGCAATTGGTACCGGGTTGTTCATGGGGTCGGGCAAAATCATTGCGCTGTCCGGCACTTCGATCATTCTGGTGTACGCCATCATCGGCTTTTTCGTCTTCTGCATCATGCGGGCCATGGGCGAAATGCTGCTGGCCAACCTGCAGATGGAGTCGTTCGCCGACCTGGTGCACAACTACCTGGGGCCAAAGGCCGGCTACATCCTCAGCTGGTCGTACTGGCTCAGCTGGGTGGTGGCGGCGGTGGGTGATGTGGTGGTCGTGGCAGGGTTCGTGCAGTACTGGTACCCGGACGTGCCCACCTGGCTACCGGCGTTCGCCACCATGTTCCTGCTGCTGGGGTTGAACATGCTGGCGGTGAAGGCCTTTGGCGAGGTGGAGTTCTGGTTCGGCCTTATCAAGATTGTGGCCATCGTGCTGCTGGTTGTGGCCGGCCTGGTCATGGTCGCCACGTCCTACACTTCGCCGACCGGGGTCACCGCCTCGTTCAGCCATCTGGTGGCGCCGGGCGTGGTCATGCCGCATGGCATCCTCGGCTTCCTCGCCGGGTTCCAGATCGCGATCTTCTCCTTCGTCGGCACTGAACTGATCGGCACTGCAGCGGCAGAGGCGAAAGACCCGGAAAAGACCTTGCCCAAGGCCATCAACACCATCCCTGTGCGCATCCTGCTGTTCTATATCTGTTCGCTGGTGTGCATCATCAGTGTCATTTCCTGGGCCAATGTTCCGGCCAACCGCAGCCCGTTCGTTGAGTTGTTCCTGCTGGGCGGGCTGCCCGCTGCCGCTGGCATCATCAACTTCGTGGTACTGACCTCTGCAGCCTCGTCGGCCAACAGTGGTGTGTATTCCGGCTCGCGCATGCTCTACGGCCTGTCGCACCAGCAGCAGGCGCCCGTGGCGTTCGGGCGCTTGTCCGGCTCGGGCACACCGGTGCGTGCGTTGGTGTTTTCGGGGGTGTGCATGGCGATTGCACTGACGCTGCTGTTCGTCATTCCGGAAGTGATGACGGTGTTTACCCTGGTGTCGACCATTTCTGCGGTGATGATCATCGTTACCTGGTCGCTGATCCTGCTGTCCTACTTCGCCTACCGTCGGCAAAACCCGCAGGCGCATGCACAATCGACGTTCAAGCTGCCTGGCGGCAAGGTCACCGCCGCGCTGTCGCAGCTGTTTCTGATCTTCGTGCTGTGCCTGCTGGCGCTGGAGCCGGACACCCGTACTGCGCTGTACATCATGCCGCTGTGGTACGCGGGCCTGTTGCTGGCTTACCGGCGCAGGGCCAAGGCCTGTGCTGCACCACAGACCGTTAGCGTCAGTTAGCGTTTCGGGGGGCTTGTTCAGGTGGCTGGCTGATTGTCACGCAGCCAGTCCACCAGCCCAAGGATGGTCGGGGTCGTGGTGCGCCCATGAGGCACAACCAGGTAATAGGCCTCGCGCGGTCGCACCACCAGGTCGGTCAGGCGCACCAGCTCGCCGGAGGCCAGCAGGTGGTCGAGCATCCGCCCCCAGCCCAATGCCACCCCATGCCCATGCAAGGCCCCCTGGATGGTGTCGGTGTACAGTTGGCAGCGCAGGTTGTAATGCAGCTTCGGTGGGTTGCCACCCAGCGCGCGGAACCACGTGGGCCAGGTCATCCAGCCTTCGGTGGTGGCATCGGCATCCAGCAGGTCGGCACGATACAAGGCTTCCAGCGACTCCGGTTGCGGGTTGCGCGCCAGCCAGGCCGGGGCGCACACCGGGAAAATTTCTTCATCGAACAGGTGCAGGGCGCTGCCGTCTTCCCAGCGGCCATTGCCAAAACGCACCAGCAGGTCGACATCGTGGTTGCGCAGGTCGCCGGTAAACATCTGCGTGGCCAGGCGCAGGCGCACCTGGGGCAGGGCGCTGCGCAAGCTGCCCAGGCGCGGCATCACGCGTAACTGAGAGAAGGTTGCGGTGGAGCTGAGCACCAGCTCCTGCTCGCTGTCGCCTTCGCTGAGGCGGTCGAACACCGAAGCGATCTTTTGCATGGAATCGGAGATCACCGCATACAGCGCCTGGCCTTCACTGGTCAGGCGGATGCCGCGGTGCAGGCGCTGGAACAGTTGGCTACCGAGGTTTTCTTCCAGTTGCCTGACCTGCTTGCTGACCGCTGCCTGGGTGACCCCCAGTTCCTGGGCGGCCAGGGTGAAACTGTTGTGGCGGGCTACCGCCTCGAATTCGAGCAGCGCGGTCATCGACGGGATGATGCGCCGATAGCCTTTGTGCGTGTTGCCGTTTTCTTGTGTGTTCATGCGATGTCCTGGCAAGCGCGACGCGCTGGTCCGCGCCGCGCGGGCACAGTGGCAGAAAAAGCGCGGTGGCGGTAGCTCAAGCGTCAACGCGCGCCTACAAGAGCCCGCTCAGGCCCGGTGACATCTCAGGGCTGGCGCTCAGCAACAGCCCGCAACGTACGCAACGTCACCACCGGCGCATCCACCACAAACCGGTTGGCCAACCACCCCGGCACATCCCCGGCCGGGTCGGCCTGCAGCTGATAGGTCACCTCGGTCAGCCGTTCACCCAACGGCTTCATCCGCCACTCGCCGCTCAGGCGCTGTACCCGGATCAGTCCGTCAACCTTGGGGATCCTGTCGGGCTCAGCGCTCAAGTGCCGCAGCAGTGTACCGTCATCCAGACGTTCGCTGGTCACCTTAAGCACAATGTCCCGCGGCATGGTCGGCCAGGGCAAGTTGGTAGTGAGGTACACCCAGGTGTCGGCCCCGTCCACGTCCAGCAGGCGCATCTGGTCACAGGCATACAGCCACTTGCAGGCCACCCGCAGGTTCTCCTGCAGGTCGGTGAGCGTGCGCACGCTGGCTTTCATGGTGCTCACACCACGAAACTGCTGGTAGGGCGAGTCGGGTACGCCACTGAGGTACACGCGGATGCCTTCGCGGTCGTAGGCAAGGTTCCAGGCATCGGCGGCCAGGGCAGGGGTGCACAGCAGCAGGAGGGTAAGCAGCAGGCAGCGGGGCATGGCCGGTACCGTGCGGGGGATGGGTGTTTCAGTATGCGCGGCAAATGGAAAGCCCGCCAGATTGGCGGGCTTAGGGCATCAGCCTGAGCTTTTAGCGCTTAGGGTTCAGCGTCAAATGCACATGACGGTTCACGTCCTTGTAAAGCAGGTAGCTGAACTTGCCTGGGCCGCCGGCGTAGCAGGCTTGCGGGCAGAAGGCGCGCAGCCACATGAAGTCGCCGGCTTCCGACGATGTTCACATGCATGTCGTGACGCATGTCGGCCATGTCGACGAAGCGGGTGGTGACCCAGCGGCCTTCGGTGCCCGGCATTTCGATGACGGTGGCGTTGTCGCGGTGGGTAACGAACGACTCGGGTACGTCCAGGCCTTCAACTTTCTGGTAGTGCTTGCGCAGCCAGTGGAAGGTGACATTGGACTTGCTGTTGTTGCGCAGGCTCCACTCGGCGCCCGGGGCCAGGAAGGCGTAGCCGCCCGGTACCAGGGTGTGATGCTTGCCTTCGACGGTGATGTCCAGCTCGCCTTCGACGATGAACACCACGGCTTCGGCGTTCGGGTCCAGCTCTGGGCGCTCGCTGCCGCCTTCCGGGGCCACTTCGACGATGTACTGGGAGAAGGTTTCGGCAAAACCGGTCAGTGGGCGGGCAATGACCCACATGCGCATCTTGTCCCAGAACGGCAGGTGGCTGGTGACGATGTCACGCATCACGCCTTTAGGGATAACGGCATAGGCTTCGGTGAACATGGCACGGTCAGTCAGCAGCTCGGTTTGAGCCGGGTGCCGCACCGGCCGGTGCGGCGCAGGGGATGTGGCGACAGAATAGGGTCGAGCGCGTGGCATCCACAAATTAAATGTTGGAATACCCGGTATTTGATCGCTGAATGTCAACCTGACGCCCAATGTGCTGTGCCGGCAGCTGGTCGCCTTGGCCGAACAGCTTGTGGCGCAGGGTGCCCTCGGTGTAGCGCGAAGGGTAGCGGCCACGGCGTTGCAGTTCGGGCACCAGCAAATCGACGACATGGGTCAGGTCGTCCGGCTGCACGGCATAGGTCAGGTTGAAGCCATCGATGCCGGTCTGGTCCAGCCAGTTTTCCAACTGGTCGGCGACCTCGCTGGCTGAGCCGACCAGCACCGGTCCGCGACCACCCAGGCCAACGAATTCGGCGGCCTCGCGCACGGTCCAGCGGCGCTTGGGGTCGGCGGCGGTGAACGCGGCCAGGGCGGCGCGACCGGCATCGTTTTCGACATATTCGATCGGCGCGTCGGGGTCGAGGCCGGCAAAGTCGATGCCGGTCCAGCCCGACAGCAGTGCCAGGGCAGCGTCCAGGTCGACGTAGCGACGGTATTCGGCGAAGCGGGCCTCGGCTTCTTCCCGGGTGGGGGCGACGATCAGCAACGCCTGCGCATAGATCAGCACCTCATCACGACCCCGCCCGGCGGCCTCGCTGGCCTGGCGGATGCCGTCGGCGTAGCGGCGCAACACTGTGGGCGTCGGGCCGCTGATGAACACGCATTCGGCATGCCGCGCGGCAAACTGTTGGCCACGTGCCGAAGCACCGGCCTGGAACAGCACCGGCGTGCGTTGTGGCGACGGCTGGCACAAGTGCATGCCAGGCACCTGGAAGTGCTCGCCCACATGGTTGATAGCGTGCACCCGCGAAGGTTCGATATAGCGCCCACTGTCACGCTCCAGCAGCACGGCATCGTCGTCCCAGCTTTTCTCCCATAGCTTGTACAGCACCTGCAGGTACTCTTCGGCAAGGTCGTAGCGCTGGTCGTGGCCCAGCTGGCGCGCCAGGCCGAGGTTGCGTGCGGCGCTGTCGAGGTAGCCGGTGACGATGTTCCAGCCAACCCGGCCATTGCTCAGGTGGTCGAGCGTGGACATGCGCCGGGCGAAGGGGTAGGGGTGTTCGTAGGTCAGCGAAAAGGTAACGCCGAAACCGAGGTGCTCGGTGACCCCGGCCATGGCCGGTACCAGCAGCAGCGGGTCGTTGACCGGCACCTGCACACCACCGCGCAAGGCGGCTTCGGGCCCGCCTTGGTAGACATCGTAGATGCCCAGCACATCGGCGATGAACACGGCGTCGAACAGGCCGCGCTCCAGCAGGCGAGCCAGGTCGGTCCAGTAGCTCAGGCGGTTGAATGCCACGCTGGTGTTGCGCGGGTGGCGCCACAGGCCGGGGGACTGGTGGCTGGCGGCGTTCATGCTGAAGGCGTTGAAGCGGATCGGTCGGGGCATGGTGGCTGCGCTCCGCTCAAGGCAACACGGACGCCGGGTAGACCGCGTCGGCCACCTGCAGCTTGCGTGGAATCAGGCCCAGGCCCTGGAAGGTATCGGCCAGTTTCTGTTGTTCGGCAACGATTTGCGGGGTGATGGCCACGGCATTGTAGTTACGCCGTTCGCTGGCCACTTCCAGCACGTTGGCGCTGATGCCCAGTTGCGGCGCCAGTAGCGCGGCAACCTCGGCAGGCTTGGCGTTGGCCCACTGGCTGACCTTGCCCAGTTCGCTGAAGAAGGTTTTCAGCAGCGCACGGTGCTGGTCGGCATAGCTGGCGGTGGACAGGTAGAACGTCCGGTTGTTGGACAGGCCGCTACCGTCACGCAGGTTCTTCAGGCCAGGCTGGCTTTCTGCTGCGGCGAGGAACGGGTCCCACAGGGTGACGGCCTGGACACTGCCGGACTGCAGGGCAGCCACGGCATCGGCGGCATTGTTGACGTAGGCGGGGGTGATGTCCTTGTAGGTAAGGCCAGCTTGCTCCAGCGCTACGGCCAGCAGGTACTGGGCGTTCCAGCCGCGGCCGGTGGCCACGCGCTTGCCTTTCAGGTCTTGCACGCTGGCCAGGTGGTCCTGCTCGCGCACCACCAGGCCGATGCCGCGTGGGTAGGGTTGTTCGGCGGCCAGGTACACCACCGGTTTGCCGGCGGCCTGGGCGAACACGGACGGCGCATCGGCGGCATGACCCAGGTCGATGGCACCCGTGCTCAAGGCTTCGAGCAACTGCGGGCCGGCGGCAAATTCGTGCCAGCTTACGGTTACACCTTGTGGTGCCAGCGCTTTTTCCAGGGCGCCGCTGCCTTTGAGGATGTTGATGCTGTTGAACTTCTGGTAGCCAATGCGCAGGGTCTTGGCGTCGTCGGCCAGGGCTTCGGACCAAGGCAGCAGGGCGCTGGCGACACTGGCCAGCAGGCCGCCGATCAACAGCCGGCGCAGGGGAGAGAAAGCACGGGTTGGCATGGGTTTGCTCCTTGAAACCGAGTGGGAAACGGTGTGCCCAGCCTAAGGAGGTGGCGTTTGGCTTTCAATTTTTATATTCCTGTTTGTTAGAATGTTTAGTTATTTTTATATCCTTTTGTTTTTTGTAATGTTCTGCATTTTTCGACATTTTTTTCACATTCGCTTGCTAGCATCGCGGCAATCCCGAGGAGCCCCTACATGCCGCACATCCTGCGCAAGCGCAGCACCCGCATCGCCCTGACTGCCACTACCGGCCTGCTTACCGCCACCTTGGGCTTTTTCGCCTGGCAGAGCTTCTACCCGGTTCAGGCTGCCTCCGGCTGGGATGTCGAGGTACTGCACCGCGATGTGACCAAAGCCGCCTCGCTGCTGCCGCAAGCCGATGGCAGCCTGCTGGTCAGCCGCGAGCTGGATGATGGCCGTGGCAGCATCCTCAAGATCACCGCGACCGGCGACCGGGTCGTGGTCATCGACAACCTGTCCAAGCCCGACGGCATGGTGGCGGCTCAAGGGGGGTGGGTGTTCAGTCAGGAAGGCGGCCGGGCACCTGTCAGCCTGGCCCGCGATGGCCAGGTGACCCCCCTGTTCGACGGCGACAGCGTGCAAGGCCTGTGGAATGACGGCGACCACCTGTACGCCATTGAAGACCGCAAAGGCAATGGTCGCTTGATGCGTTACGACTGGAACAGCCGCCAGCTCGATGTGCTGCGTTCCGGCCTGACCGAAACCGAAGGGCTCACCCGCTGCGCGGGCCGTTTGCTGTACACCGAAAAGGCCAATGGCAAGGTCCGCGCCTTGTCCGACGATGGCAGCGACCCGGTGGTGGTCGAAGGCCTACGCAACCCGACGTTCCTGTACTGTGACCAGCGCGGCCTGTGGATCAGCGAAGACAACACCCACCGTGCCCGGCTGCTGCGTGTTGACGCCGATGGCGTTCAGCACACGGTGCTGACCTTCCTCAAGGCGCCACAGTCGATCGTGGCGGATGGCAAAGGTGGTTACTTGCTGGCCGAAGGCGGGCGTAACCGCGTGCTGCACCTGGCCCCGCCGCTGGAGCGCAATACTGCCCAGCGGGAGTGATGCCCGCGGCGTGCGGTGAATGATTTCACGGCCAGCCACCCGTGAGGCTTTATGGCTACCCGACCAACAGCGCGCTTCCCTGCATGGCCGCGCTCACGGATAATCCCCCTCATTCCAATAAATAGCCTGTGAGTGGGTATGAGTGATTCCGTAGTCGGCCTTGGCCAGCCTGAAACCGCGCAGAACGCGCAAGAACAACCCCGAGAAAACCCGCGAGGATATCCTCCAGGCGGCCATCAACGAGTTCGTCCAGCAAGGGCTGGCCGGCGCCCGCGTCGACGCCATCGCCGAACGCACTGCCACCTCCAAGCGCATGATCTACTACTACTTCGGCAGCAAGGAGCAGTTGTACTGCGAGTGCCTGATCAAGCTGTATGGCGACATCCGCAAGACCGAGCAAAGCCTGGACCTGGAGTCGCTGCCGGCCGAGCAGGCGATTCGCCGTCTGGTGGAGTTCACCTTCGATCACCACGACCGCAACGTCGATTTCGTGCGCATTATCTGCACTGAAAACATCCACTATGGCGAGTACGTCAAGCAGTCGCCGGCTATTCGTGAAATGAGCAGCCTGGTGCTCGAAGCGTTGGGTAACACCCTGCGCCGTGGTGTGCAGGAAGGGGTTTTCCGTGGCGGCATCGAAGTGATCGACCTGCACATGCTGATGAGCTCGTTCTGCTTCTACCGGGTGTCGAACCGCCATACCTTTGGCGAGATCTTCCAGATCGACCTGTTGGATGACGAGATCAAGCTGCGCCACAAAGCCATGATCTGCGACGCCGTGCTGCGTTACATACGCGCCTGAACGGCGCTCACTCGCCCAGCCGCTGCTCCCGCGACGGCGGGTAGCCGAAGTAGGCCGCATAGCACTTGCTGAAATGCGACACTGAAACAAACCCGCAGGCCACTGCCACTTCCATCACCGACAGGTCGGAATACTGCAGCAGGCGGCGGCTTTTGGTGATGCGCAGCTCCATGTAGTAGCGCCGCGGCGACGTGCCCAGCTGGGCCTGGAACAGCCGGTCGATCTGCCGCCGTGAGCGCCCGCTGTAGGCGGCCAGCTGGTCGAGGCTGAGGGTTTCCTCCAGGTTGTTTTCCATCAGTTCGACGATGGTGCGCAGGTGCAGGCTCATCGACTTCTTCGCCCCCGGCCCAACCTGACGGTAACGCGCTCCGGAGAATGACAGGATTTCTTCCACGCCTTCGGCCAGGCCATCACCATACAGCCGGCGCACCAGGCCCAGCATCAGCTCCATGGCACCGTTGGGGCTGGCGGCGCTGAGGCGGTCGCGGTCGAGGGTAAAGCTGGCCGGGGTGATGCGTGTTTGCGGGCTGCGTTCGGACAGGCTGGCGCGCTGTTCGGGGTGGATGCTGCAACCGTAGTCGTCCAGCACCCCGGCGCGGCCAAGGAACCAGGCGCCGTTCCACAGGCCACCCAGGGCCATGCCGTGGGCCGCGCAGTCGTCCAGCAGGCGGTCGAGTTCCGGGTATTTCAGGGGCGTGCGCAGGCCGCCGCAGATCACCAGCAAGTCCAGCTCCTTCAGCGCCTCGGCGGACAGCTCGGTGGCCACCAGCTCCAGCCCCAGGTCGCTGAGCACCCGGTCGCCATCCATCGACAACGGGGTGAACCGGAAGCTGTCCGCGCGCAGCAGGTTGGCGGTGACCAGCACATCCATGGCGACGGTAAAGCTGGCCATCGAGAAATGTTCGAGCAGGACGAAGTCGACCCTGTACGGGGCCTGGGCATTGGCGCTGGTGGATTTCAGCCGCAGCATGTTGCTGGTACTGGTCTTCTTGCTGAACTGACGTGGCGTGGGCACTCTGGTCTCCGCTTCCTGGCTGGCCCGCAGAGTGTGGCGGCTGGCTGGGGGAAAGACAATCTCCCGGGTGGGTGTGTCGTATTTCAGGTCGTGTTCAGGCAACCTGCCTGGCTTGGCCCTTCGCCGCCATGCCGCCCCCTGTTACCGAGGACACCCTTGATGAAGTACGCCATTGCCCTGTTGTGCAGCCTGTTGCCGTTGCTGGCCAATGCCCTGGAGCCGGGCGACAAGCTGGCACCGTTCACGCTGCTTGACCAGTATGACCAGGCCTACAGCCTTGATGCTGACACGCAGATCCTGCTGGTGGCGCGCGACATGGACGGCGCAAAGATGGTAAAGGCTGCGCTGGCCGAGCAGCCCAAGGGCTACCTCGAGGCGCGTCATGCCGTGTTTGTTGCCGACATCCAGCGCATGCCGGCGATCATCAGCAAGCTGTTCGCCATCCCTGCCATGCGCGGATACAACTACCGCGTGCTGCTTGACCGTGAGGGGCGCGTGGCCAGCCGCTATTCCGGGCAGGATGGCCAGGTACAGTGGTTGCAACTGGAGCAGGGGGCGCTGGTGGGCCAGCGGGCGTTTACCGATGCGGCGGCGCTGAAGTCGGCGCTGGAAAAAGCACCGCACTGAATGGGCTGCCCTGGCGCCAGACAAAACAATCTGAACCCTCGGCGCTTGCTGAAACCCAACCCATTACATGCCAAATGGGAGAGCGCTCATGGAAATCGGAACGATCTGGATCATCATCGCGGCCTTCGTCATCCTGCTGGAGGTGTGGGCGATCTGGCACATCATCGGCAGTGATCGGCGCGCCGAACGCAAGATGCTGTGGGTCGTCTTCGTGGTGTACGCGCCATTCCCCGGGTTGTTGTTCTGGGCATGGCGCGGGCCCAGGGCGGTGAAGGGCAGGGCGGTACTGCAGGAAAAGTGACGGTGTCCGGCATCAGGCGCGGGGGCGCCTGATGCCTGTGAGGCTCACTTGGGCAGGATGTCGAAGCGTATGGCGGGGCCTAGCCCGTTCACCATCAGGCAGCCGTAGAATTTCACGGTAGACAGCACACGCAGCTGCTTGAGCGCATTATGAATATATTCGTGAATCAGTTTCTCAGCCTCGCGCTTGCGCTCTGCAAGAGTGGAGCCCTTGAGTTCGACCGTCCCAAGCAAGGTGGTTTCAATGTGCTCAACGGTGCCCAGGCCGAGATTTTCCCGTAGATGCACCCGTGCCTGGGCGGCATCGGCGTCATCGCGTGCGGTGTGCGGCTTGATGGTATAGGCCAGCTGGAAATCAAAATTACTCATGCGCTTTTCCTTGTTGGATTCAGGCCTCCATGCCGGGGCTGGCAATCTAGCGCGTGACGGCCGCCGCGCAAACAGACGCGTGGTTCACATCAGTTCGCCTTCTGTGCGAAACGTCCTACGCTGCGCTTGACCTCGAGTTAACTTAAGGTCCGATACTCCGCCACTCTTCCATCCGATCGAGGGCATGTCGTGACCCATCCAGCCGTATTCCAGCTGAGCAACCCTGAGGGCCTTTACGATCCCAGTGGCAATGCCTATTCCCACGTCGCCGAGGTACGCGCCGACAGTCGGCTGTTGTTCATCGCCGGCCAAGGCGGGGAGGACAGCGATGGCCAGCTGTCGCCCCTGTTTGCCGAACAGGCCCGCCAGGCGCTGGTAAACCTGGAGCTGGCGTTGGCATCCAAAGGCGCCAGCCTGGCCCAGGTGTTCAAGCTGACCTTGCTGATTGTCGAGCATTCCGAAGCGCGCCTGCGCCAATGGGTAGCGGAGGCGGACAGGGCGTGGGGGCCGCATATGAAACCGACCTGCACCCTGATCCCGGTGCCACGGCTGGCGCTGGACGGCATGCTGGTGGAAATCGAGGCTGTGGCAGCACTGCAATGACGCGTTAACAGTCGCTGAGCGAACCTTGGCGTGGCCGGTGCCAGCCAACGCCTGGGGAAGGATCTTGTATATCGGCACTGGTCGTGACTACATTGCCGCTATAACAACAAGCTTCCCTCAGAGGTGACCACACCATGAGCACCGGCAGCACTGCGCTTACCGACCGCAAGGCTCGCGCCTGGGTCTGGCCTGCCCTCTTCAGCCTGGTGGCCTTCGCCGCCAATTCGGTGTTCTGCCGGCTGGCGTTGAAGGATGGGGCTATCGACCCGGCTTCTTTCACCGTGGTACGTCTGGCCAGTGGTGCATTGTTCCTGCTGCTGCTCATCCGCCTGCGCAGACCTGCGTTGGCCATGGGCGGCAGCTGGCGTGGCGGCCTGGCGCTGTTCCTGTACGCGTTCCTGTTCTCTGCCGCCTACCTGCAACTGGGTGCAGGAGCCGGTGCGCTGCTGCTGTTCGGTGCCGTGCAAATCACCATGTTCGGCTTCGCCTGGTACAAGGGCGAACACATCACGGCGCGTATGCTGCTGGGCATGCTGATCGCGTTTGCCGGCCTGCTGGTGCTGCTGTTGCCCGGCGCCGCTGCGCCGCCGTTGGCCAGTGCCTTGCTGATGGCGTTATCTGGTGTGGCCTGGGGTGTCTACACGCTGCTGGGCAAAGGCTCCCCCAGGCCGCTTGCCGACACCGCCGGCAATTTTACCCGCAGCCTGCCTTGCCTGGTGCTGCTGTTACCGATGCTGTTGCTGGGGGCCGGCCCGCATCTCACACCGCTTGGCTTGTGGTATGCGCTGGGTTCAGGGGTACTGGCTTCTGGCGCGGGTTACGCCGTGTGGTATGGCGTGGTCAGGCAAGTCAGTGCGCAACAGGCTGCAACCCTGCAACTCAGTGTGCCAGTGATTGCCGCTCTGGGCGGTGTTGCTCTCATTGGTGAGCCGTTGACGCTGCGCTTGCTGATTGCGTGCGTGGTGGTGCTGGGTGGCATTGCGCTTGCACTGGCACCGCGACGTTAGCGTGCGAGATGAAGAACGGGTGGGTAGAGGCCGCTTAGCCTTTGGTCGAACGGTCTGCGTCGGTCGCTTCCGTTACTACAGGCAGGTTGCCAGCGCGCTGGATGACCCGCCGTTGCTGCTCGTAGTCGTCAAGGGAAAGACCGCGACGCTGTAGCGCTTCCAACTGCAACTGACGGGTTTCTTCGGCTGTGTACGGGCGCAGTTCCGGGTGGCTGGCACAGCCGCTCATGATGGCGATGGCAAAAACGGCGAAGGTGGCGAAAAGCAGGCGGGCCAGGGTGTTCATCGGGGTAGCTCCAAGGGCCGGGGTCGTGGGCGGCGAGTCGATGGAGCAAGGTTATTAGGCCAAGGCGCCCGGTAGAAATTGCCCTGCTCGATAGTGACTATCGATGAACCGGGCGGGCTTTCGACACCTGGCCAAAACCGCCAGCATGGCTACGCTTAACCCACGCGGTCAGACCTCTTGGGGAAAAGCGATGCGCATGCCATTGTTTGCTTTCCTGTCGGCGCTCCTGTGCCTGCACGCCGCGCCCGGCCTGGCGTTGGCGCAAGACGTACCGGCGCCTGATCCGGCCCCGCAAAGCGAAACGGTCGCGACCAAGGACCCGGTCTTCACCCAGGAGCAACTGGACCAGATGCTGGCGCCGGTTGCTTTGTACCCCGATGCGCTGCTGGCCCAGGTACTGATGGCGGCCACTTACCCGGGGCAGGTGAGTGAGGCCGTGACCTGGTCCAAGGCCAACCCCAAAGCCTCGGGTGACGACGCGGTCAAACAAGTGGCGAAGCAGCCCTGGGACCCAAGCGTGCAAGCGCTGGTGGCTTTCCCGCAGCTGCTGGCGACCCTCGGCCAGGACCCGGTGTGGGTGCAGCGCCTGGGTGACGCCTTCCTGGCGCAACCCGACGATGTCATGGGCGCCGTGCAGCGTTTGCGCCATCAGGCACAGGCTGCCGGCAACCTGCAAAGCAACCAGTACCAGAACGTGACTGTGCAGGCTGCCCCGTCGACACAGGCGGCCAGCAGCGCGCCGTCCACCATCGTCATCCAGCCGGCCGACCCGCAGGTGGTGTACGTGCCCAGCTACAACCCGACCACGGTGTATGGCACCTGGGCCTATCCGGCCTCGCCGCCGGTGTACTACCCGCCACCGCCGATGTACTACCCCGGCTCCGCGCTGGTGGCCGGCCTGGCCTTCGGGACCGGCGTGGCAATTGTGGCTTCGCTCTGGGGCGACTGTGACTGGGGCAACAATGACATCGATATCGACGTCAACCGTTACAACAACATCAACGCCAACAACCGCATCACCAACAACCAGAACAAATGGCAGCACAACGCGGCCAACCGCGATGGTGTGCCTTACCGTGATGCCCGCAGCCGCCAGCAGTATGGCCGCCAGCTGGACGGTGCCACCCAGCGCACGGCCTTCCGTGGCGATGACGCACAGCGTGCCCAGGCGCGCGACAAGGCCAGGGCCTCGATGGACCGGGCCGGTATTGAACGGCCCGCCACCAGCAATCGCCAGGCGCGTCGGCAAATGCGCGAGGCGCAGACGGGCAACGCGGTGGGTAACCGTATGCAATCGCGTGCCGACAACCCGAAGGTAGCCGAGCGTCGGCAGGAACCCCGCACAGCCCAAGGCCGGCAAGTGGCCCAGAACCGACCCGCCAATACCGCCGGCCGGGCACGTAACAATGCGTTTGACGGCGTACGCTCGCCTTCGCGCACCAACCTGCAGGCTAACCGTGGTCGCACCAGCCAGTCCTTCGCTCAGCGCCCGAACACCTCACGTGCCGCCGGACACCCGATCTCCCGACCGAGTGCGCCCATGCGTCGCGGCGGAGGTGGCCGTCGATGAACCGTCCAGCATTTGCAGGGTTGCTGTTCATTGCGAGCCTGGCCTGGTCCTGCTTGGCGGCTGCTCAAGAAACCTTTCCAACGCCGGAGAAGGCTGTGGCGTCCTTCGTTGCGGCACTGGGCGCGGAAAAACCGGATGAAGCCCGCCTGGCGCAATTGCTGGGCGATGACTGGCGTACCTACATACCGCGCGGCGGTGTGCAACGCAGCGACGTGGACACCTTCCTGGCGCAGTATCGGGCGCAGCACACCATTGACATGACGGGCGAGGGCAAGGCCATTCTGGCGGTGGGCGGTGATCACTGGACCTTGCCTATTCCTTTGACCAAAAGCAGCCAGGGTTGGTGGTTCGACCTCAAGGCCGGCAGCGCCGAAATCCGCGCCCGGCGCATTGGCCGTAACGAACTGGGGGTGTTGCAGTCGTTGCTGGCTTATCACGATGCGCAAATGGACTACGCCACCGAGGACCACAACGGCAACGGTGCGCTGGAATACGCGCAGAAAATCTTCAGCGAGCCCGGCAAGCATGACGGGCTGTACTGGGACGAGGATGGCGACGGCGAGGTAAGCCCGTTGGGCCCGCTGTTCGGCCAGGATGTGGTCGGTGATGACTGGTACGGCTACCACTTCCGCATCCTCGATGCACAAGGCCCCTCTGCCCCTGGCGGCGCCTACAGCTACCTGATAGGCAACCAGATGAGCCGTGGTTTCGCCATGGTCGCCTGGCCGGCCAGGTACGACGATACCGGGGTGATGAGCTTCATGATCAGCCACGACGGCCAGGTGTTCGAGAAAGACCTCGGGCCACAGGGCGACAGGCTGGCCAAGGCGATGAAACGCTTCGACCCGGATGACAGTTGGCAGGTGGTGGACGTGGCGGCCGAAGACTGACTCCGGTCGCGCAGTGACCGCCGCTTGCACCGTTCAGTGCGTACGCGCAGCCCTGACCTCCCGTGCCGTGCACCCAAATTGCTGGCGAAATGCGCGGGCGAACTGCGCCTGGTCGGCAAAGCCCCAGCGGAACGCCAGTTCGCCAATGGCCAGGTGGCAATACGGGTCGCGCAGTTGCCGGTGCACAGCCTCCAGACGTTGCAGGCGCACCCATTCGCCAAGGGTATAGGGCGTGATCGCGAACAGCTTGTGCAGGTAACGCAACGACAGCCCGCAGGCGCTGGCGATGGTTTGTGGCGTGAGTTCGGGGTCGCCCAGGTGTTGCAGCACGTACTGCTCCACCCGCGTCAGGTGCAGGGTGCTGAGGTTGCTGCCTTCGCTGCCCAGTACACGGTCGTCCTGTTGCAGGGCCAGCAACAGGGTGGCCGAGGCCTGTTCCAGCAGCAGATGCCGGGCAGCCACAGGGCTGGCATCGAAATGGCGGGCGCACAGGTCCAGCTGTTCGACGAAGATGCGCCCCAGGCCCTGGCTGGCATCGAAGCAATGCCGGGTATAGCGTTTGTGCCCCAGCAAGTTGGCCTTGAGTGCCTGCTCAGGCAGCTTGAGCACCCACAGGTCGTTCTGTGTGCCGTAATGGAAGCGGTAGGGGGCGTCGCCGCGCTCGACGATGAAACCACCCGGGCGACAACTGATCGGGTGACCGTCCTGTTCGAAGTGCACCTCGCTGCTGTGCGGCACGGTCACCAGGTAGAACGCTTCATGGTCCTGGCCGATGTGCGCCTTGCTGCGCGAGTAACCCAACGGGCTGGAGCGCAGGCGCGACAGGCTGAGCGGCGTGCTGGGCGTGCTCCAGCGCTGCAGGTGGCCATTGAACGGCTGTTCGGCGGCAAACTGCAGGCTCAATGGGAAATAGGTGTCACTGATGGCTTCGGCCCAGCGCGCCTGGCGCTCCGGCTGAGCCCAGCCGTGGGTCGAGAGTTCTGTGGGCATGGTGGGTCCTTTTTCAAAGAGGGCAGCATTGAAAAAAGGAACTGCAGGCAAGCTACTCAAGCAGCTCTTGTTATTGTGCAAACCGCCCGGCAGCGCGAGGCTGCCAGGCGGCTTTCAGGCCCATGATCGGCGCACGCCAACCGTTTGATCAAGCCCCGCGTGTCACCCGGTAGGTGGCCGAAGGCTCCAGGCGCGCCTGCCAGCCCGGCGGCAAGACGATGTTGGTGGTGTCTTCCTCGATGACGCAGGGGCCCTGCACGGTCTGCCCCGGCAGCAGGCGATTGCCGTTGAACACGGGCGTGGGTTGCCACGCGCCGTCGGCGCTGAACAGCATCGGCCGGACGCTTTGCGGGGTGGCTGCCGGCGGTTCGGCCGGGCCTTGCAACTCAGGTTGCGGTGGGCGTGGCAGGTGGCCGATCACCGAACACTCCAGGTTCACCAGTTCCACCGGGCTGTCGGGTTCGCTGTACGAGTACAGGGTCTGGTGGCGGCTGTGGAAGCGGTTGATCAGCGCGGCCAGGCCTGCTTCATCCAGGGCATGCTGCGCCAGCTCCACGCTGCATTCATGGATCTGCCCCTGGTAGCGCATTTCCAGGGTGTAGTGGCAACTGCTGGCCTGGTCGCCAAAGCCGTCTTGGCGCAAGTTGGCTAGGCCTTGCTGGCGCAATTCGGCAAGGGCCTGGTTGAGTTGCTCGAGGTTCACGTGCCCGGCGTCCAGGCGCATCGACAGGCTGGTGAGCTGGTCGTAACGTACATCGGACAGGATCTGGCCGAACGCACACAAGCCCGAGGCCACCTTGGGGATCAGCACGCTCTGCATGCCGATTTCCTCGGCCAGGCGCACCACGTGCATACCCGCCGCACCGCCTGCGCCAATCAGGGCGAAGTCGCGCGGGTCGTGGCCGCGCTCGATGGACACGCGGCGAATGCCGTTGACCATGTTGAGGTTCACCAATGTGGTGATGCCGAACGCCGCCCGTTCCACGCTGATGCCCAGTGGCTCGGCGATCTTGCTGCGTATGGCATCCAGTGCGGCCTGGCGGTTCAGGCGAATGCTGCCGCCCAACAGTGCACCATCCGGGAGGTAGCCCAGCGCCAGGTTGGCGTCGGTTACCGTGGGCTCACTGCCGCCTTTGCCGTAGCACACGGGCCCCGGCATGGCACCGGCGCTGCGCGGGCCGACCTGCAGCATGCCGAACTCGTCCAGGTGGGCGATGGAGCCGCCGCCGGCACCCAGCGTCTCCACCTGAATCATCGGCACGCCAATGCGCTGGCGCAGGAAGTCCACATCCTTGCTGAAGTTGGTGCGCCCGGCGTTGGTCAGGGTGATGTCGAACGAGGTGCCCCCCATGTCCACGGTAATGACGTTGTCGATACCGAATGGCCGTGCCACCGCCAGCCCGGCCTGGGGCGCCGAGGCGGGGCCGGAGTTGATGGCATTGACCGCGCGCTCACGCATCAGGTGCCCCGGCGCCAGGCCACCGTTGGACTGGAAGTAACGCACCGGTTGTTGCACGCCAAGCTCGTGGAACAGGCTGTCGATGCGCGCCACATAGCGGGCCATCACCGGGCTGAGGTAGGCGTTGACCACCGTGGTGGAGGTGCGGGTGTACTCGCGAATCTGCGGAAACACCTCGCAGCCCGTGCAGACGAATACCCCGGGCAGGGCTGCCCGCACCAGCTCGGCGGCACGCTGCTCATGGCTGGCGTTGCGCACCGACCACAGGAAGGAAATGGCCACGGCCTCTACGCCTTCGGCACGGAAGTAGTCGATGGCGGCCTGGATGGCGTGTTCGTCCAGCGGGCTGTGCTCACGGCCATCGCCGAGGATGCGGCCACCAATCGGGCGGCGCAGGTGGCGCGGGGCGAGCATGTGCGCTGGCGGATAATGGGCGTCGTAGCGGTGGCCTTCTTCCTTGTGCCCCAGGCGGATTTCCAGGCTGTCTTCGTGGCCCTCGGTGCACAGCAGGCCCACCTTGACCCCGGTACGCTCAATCAGCGCGTTGAGGGCTACGGTGGTGCCGTTGATGCACAGGTCACAGTTGGCAATCAGCTCGGCCGGGCTGCGGCCGGTGGCGTCGGCGATCTGCGCCAGCCCGGCCCGAATGGCCAGGGTGCCGTCCTGCGGCGTGGACGGGGCCTTGAACAGCTGCACGCCGCCGTCGCGGTCGGCCAGGATGAAATCGGTGAAGGTGCCGCCGGCGTCGATGCCCAGGCGATATTGGTTGCGCATGATGGGTCTCCGGTCAGTGCGGGGCGCGGGCAAGGCGGGTTGCGGGTTCATCCAGTTGGCCATCGGCATCGACGACCACGCCGTATTCCAGGGCTGCGCCCTGGGGCGAGACCAGGCCGTTGCGCAGGTCTTGCAGGACGGCGGCAATCGGCCGGCGCAGCGGGTCGCCGTAGCCACCGCCACCGGGGTTGATGTTGATGATTCGCTCGCCGGGCTGCAGGGTGAGCATGGGGTTTTGCGTGTAGTGGTCTTCGCTGCCATCGGCGTGGCGGTGGATCAGCCGGCCCAGCTTGGGCTCCAGCAGCGCATTGCGTGCCCCGGCGGCACCGGCGGTGGGCAGTTGCCGGCCTTCACCGAAGCCGACCACGGTCATGGCGTGGTCCAGCGGCTCGATCTCCAGCCGGGTGCCCGAACCACCGCGAAACTCGCCAGCGCCGCCACTGTCGGCCATCAGGCTGTAGCGGTGGATGAGCACCGGGTAGGCATGTTCCAGCAGCTCGATGTCGCCGCTCATCAGCGCGCCGAAGCAGCACAGCGGGCCGCACGCGTGCCAGCCATCCATCACCTTGTTGGCACCGGCACCGGCAATGATCGAGGCCAGCACCATGGTCACGTACTCGCTGTTGCCGTTGCGCGGGTCATGGCCGGCGATGTTGATACCGCTGGTGTGCCCCCAGGAGGCCGTAACCCGTTGTGGCGAGGCTTGCTCCAGCGCAGTGCGCACGGCATCGGCCAGGGTTTCCATCGGCGTGGTGGTGCAGTTGACGTGGGGTGCCGGTTCTTCGGCGTTGCACAGGGTACCCCTGGGCCCGACATCGACCGTGACGCAGCGGTACAGGCCTTCGTTGTAGGGCGGCGCTACCTGAGCGAACATCATCAGCCCCAGGTACACGCCCGACACCGAGTTGCCCTCGTAGGAGTTGATGAAGTAGGGCACCTGTGGCGGGCTGTCGATGCGCACATGGGCCTGGTCACCGCGAATCTGCACATGGGCGGTGATGGCCAGCTCGCCCAGGCCGTGGCCGGCATCTTCGAGCACGGCGGTGCCGCTGTAATCACCGTCCGGCACGTCGCGCAACAGCGCGCGCATGTGCCGGTCGGCCATGTTCTTCAGCTCGGCGATGCAGGCACGCACCTGGGCCACGCCGTACTTGTCGAGCAGCTCCAGCAAGTGCCGCTCGCCCACCTTGCAGGCGCCGTACTGGGCATTGAGGTCGCCTTCCTGGTAGGGGCGTGCGCGCATGTTGGTGAGCATGAAGTTGATCACGTCTTCGCGGCGTTTGCCTTTTTCCCACAGCTTGACGGGTGGAATGCGCAGGCCCTCGGCGTAGATCTCCTTGGCGTCGGGGTTGTAGCCGGCGGGCACCGGGCCGCCGATGTCGGTCAGGTGGCCCTTGCACACGGTCCAGAACACCAGCTCGCCCTGGTAGTACACCGGTTTGTACATGCAGCAGTCGAGAATATGGCTGCCCTTGTAGGCCGGGTCGTTGTGGTAGATCACATCGCCTTCGGCGATGTCGTCGCCAAAGAACTCGGCCACGCACTTCATGGCCGGGATCAGCGAGCCCAGGTGAATGGGGATGTCCTGGCCCTGCAGGATCATTTCCGGCAGGTGGTCGAACAGCGAGTTGGAATAGTCGTGGGCCAGGTTGAACACACTGGACCGGCCAGTCTTTTCCAGGGTCAGGGTCATTTCGCGTTGCGCTGTCTCCAGCGCACCCCGGACAACCGCAAGGGTGATCGGATCTACTGTCTGCATAGGTCACCAACGTTTGTTCTTGTGCTTTGGGTGCGTGCCGCAGCGGGGCGGCGCGTGGTGACAGGCTACGGGGGAGGGTGGGGGGAAGGCTTGTCGCTGGGTGTACTGGATCTTGCGTTTTGGTGCACAAGGGGCGCGAAGGAGAGCTACCGCCCCAGCATCTGCCGTACCAGCCACTGCCCCGCTGGCCCCAACGCCCGCCGGCTAGACCAGGCCACATCCATATCGACACGGCGCGGGTAACCCGCTATCTGCAACTCCACCAACTCAGTGCCAAACCTTGCCACCAGCGCCCTGGGCAGCTCGGCCCAGCCAAACCCGCGCACGGCGAACTCCAGCAACGTGAGGTAATCCGGTGCCGACCAAGCCTGACCACGGCCGTGATGCAGGCTGGGGGCGTAGGTCTTGATGTACAGCTGCCGCGCGTTTTCGAGGTGCTGCGTTTGCACCTGCCCAAGGCCCGCCAGCGGGTGCCCGCTGGCCACGTACACACCAAACTCTGCCTGTTCGGGCAAGCGGGCAACGGCAACGTCGGCGGGGTAGCCGGGTTGCGTGGCAAGGATGCCGACATGCGCCAGGCCCTGCTGGATCATGTCGATCACATCAGCGTCCTCCGCCGGGCCGCAGCGCAATTCGGTATGCGGGTAGTGCTCGGCGAAACGGGCCATTACCGCGCCCTGGAAGGTGACGCTGTAGCTGTCCGACATCACCACCGACACCAGCGGCTCCACGTTTTCCGCCAGCCGCACCGCCAAGGCATCGAGCTGGGCGCTGGCATCAAGAATGGCCTCCACATGGCTCAGCACCTGTCGGCCCGCCTCATTCAGCGTGGGGTGGCGGCCACCCCGGTCGAACAGCGGGCAGCCGATATCCGCCTCGAAATTGGCAATGGCAATGCTGACGGTGGACTGGCTTTTGCGCAGTTTGCGCGCCGCAGCGGAGAACGAACCGAGCGATGCGGCTTCGACAAAGGCAACCAGAGCTTCGGGTGAGTAGCGCATGGTATTGATAAAACCGATGGTAGCTATGTCGCGAGTATCAGTTTTACCAAAGAAAATGCAAAGCACGACTTATGCAATGGATGGGTTTTGCAATGAAAAACGTGTCTTTCACCGAACGCCTGGTTCACGCCGTGGGTTACGAAGTGTTCGCGGTGTTGTTGTGTGCGCCGTTGTTGTCCTGGGTAATGGGCAAATCGCTGGCGACGGCGGGGGCCTTGGCGGTCACTCTTTCGGTGATCGCCATGCTGTGGAACATGGTTTACAACGCGCTGGTCGATCGCTGGGTGCAGACCGAGCGTATCCACTGGAAGGCCAGTGCGCGTTTTGTACACGGTTTGGGCTTCGAGGCCGGGCTGGTGGTGTGGTGCTTGCCGGTGGCGGCGTGGATGCTGGATATCTCGCTGTTGCAGGCGTTCATGGTGGAACTGGGCTTCTTCGTGATCATCCTGCCCTACACCGTGCTGTACAACTGGGCCTTCGACAAAGCCCGGCACCTGGTGATGCAGCGCCGCAGTGCCGCGTTGTCCAGGTGAGCACGAAACGCCTGTATTCGTTACCTGTATTTTCGCGGTTGGGTGGTATCGTATTTGTCGCTAATGAGATGCTCTATCATTCGTATTTATTTGTTAATTTTTTTGCATTAGACTCCCGCCAAATTGCAGAAATGCAGCGTGCAGAACGCAAGAAAAACCATAAAAATCTGTCGCAAGGGAGCGGGGCGTGGAATTCAAGAAAAATTCAATCGCGTTGGCAGTAGGCTCGGCAATCTGTTTCGCTAACAGCGCCTGGGCGCAAGACCCGACCGCTGCCGTGGAATTGACACCGATTACGGTCACCGGGGAAAAAATCAACCGCACCCTTGAGCAGACGCAGTCCAGCGTGGTTGTGGTGACCGAGCAGCAACTGCGCGAGAAGGCCGACCAGGACCTGGCCGATGTATTCGCCCGCACACCGGGGGTGTACACGCAGGCCGGTAACGAAAACTGGGGTATTCGTGGGGTGCCGGTTTCTGGCTTCGATGACCAGGGGCCGGCCACGCTCAATGGCGCGGTATCGGTATTCGTAGACGGTGCCGTGCAACCCAACCGTGCGTTGACCTTCACCCCGACGCAAATCTGGGACGCTGAACAGGTAGAGGTGTTCCTCGGCCCGCAGTCGACCACCCAGGGCCGCAACTCCTTGGCCGGTGCGGTGGTGATCCAGACCCGTAACCCGACCTTCACCCCAAGCTTCTCGGCGCAAACCAGTGTCGGCAACTACGGCGAACGGGGTGCCGCCGTGGCCGGCGGCGGGGCAATTGTCGATGACAAGATCGCGGGCCGCATCGCCCTGGATCACACCGAAGGCGATGGTTACATCGACAACGTCGCACGCAATGACGATGCCAACCCCAACCGTTCGACCAACGGCCGCGGCAAGCTGCTGATCCTGCCCAACGAAGACCTTGAAGTGCTACTGACCTACGCGCACAACGAGCATCGCCAAGGCGACAACTCGGTGCTACGCGAGAATGACCGGGTGCGTTACTACAAGATATCGTCCAACACCCAGGCGTTCGACAACCTCAAGCAGGACACCGTCAGCGCCAAGGTCGATTATCGCCTGGATGACAACTGGTCGCTGACCAGCCTGACAGCCAATACAAGCTCTGATTACAGTGCGCGGCTGGACTTCGATCAGACGGCTGTCGATAACCAGGTCATTCTGCGCAAGCAGGATGGAGATTTGTTCAGCCAGGAGCTGCGGCTGAACTACACGTCGGACACGGTGAAGAGCTTCGTCGGGGCCTATTACGGCCATAACACCAACAACTTCCATGACCGGTTGTTGTTCGACGACGAGCTGTTCGGTACCGTCAAAGGCGATACCAAAATCGAGAACAAGGCCGTATTCGGTGAAATCAACTGGACGTTCGTCCCGCGCTGGACGCTGATTACCGGGCTGCGCTACGACCACGAAACCAATGACACCGACATTGACCAGGACGACTTCTCCAGTGCTGGCAACGTTAGCAAGTCGTTCGATGCCGTGCTTCCCAAGCTCGGTCTCGACTATGAGCTGGCCGCAGACCAGTACCTGGGCTTGATGGTACAGAAGGGCTACCGCGGTGGTGGGGTGAACGTGCGGGCCGGTGGCGGCCACGAGGCTTACGACCCGGAATACACCACCAACTACGAGCTGTCTTACCGTGGAGCGTTCCTCGACAAGAGCCTGCGCGCACGGGCCAACCTCTATTACACCGACTGGAAGGACCAGCAGGTCAGTGTGCTTGACCCGAATACCCAGTTCGCCCACATCTTCAATGCCGGGAGCAGTGATATCAAAGGCCTGGAAGTCTTTGTCGAAAAGGATTTCAGCGAACAGCTGACCCTGAACCTGGGGGCTGCCGTGACAGCGGGCAAGTACAAGGACTTCGTCACCGGCGATGGTCGTGACATGAGCGGTGAAGACTTCCTCTATTCGCCCAAATACAAGGTGTCGGTGGGCGGCACCTACCGCTGGAACGACCGCCTGACCTTGAACACCGATGTCGTCTACCAGAGCACCGCGCCGTCGGAGTATGAGTTCGATGCTGCCGGTCAAGTCGTTGACGAGCGCCGTAGCGACAACTACTGGTTGGTCAACTTCAACACCGAGTACAAGGTCACCCGCAACATTTCGGTGTCCGGCTTTGTGAAGAATGCCTTCGACAAGGAGTACATCACCAACAACCGTAGCGGCGACATTCTCGACGTCGGTGCGCCTCGCACTGTCGGCCTGGCTCTGCGTTACGACCTGTAAGGCTCTGGGCGCGAGGCAACAGGCTCTCGCGCCCCGTTTGCGACGCTCAGGCTCATCTAAGTATTCATCCGTAACCTCCAGCTCAGCCCCTGACGGGACCTGAGGAGTTACGCCCGATGAACGATTCAAGCAAAGGTTGGCTCAACAAAGTACCGGAAGTGACGCTGTCCTTCTGGGTCATCAAGATCATGTCCACAACGGTGGGCGAGACGTTTGCCGACTTCCTTGCCGTTGACGTCGGCTGGGGGCTGGTCATTACCAGCGCCGTCATGGCAGTGCTGCTGGCGGGTGCGTTGGCCTTGCAGTTGCGCAAACGCATGTGCGAGCCCTGGATCTACTGGCTTTGCGTGGTGCTGGTGAGCATCCTGGGTACCCAGATTACCGACATCCTGACGGACGAACTGGACGTCAGCCTGTACGCCAGCACGGCGGTATTCTCGGTGCTGCTGGCTGCCAACTTCGTGGTCTGGTACGCGGTGGAACGCAACCTCTCCATACGCCAGATCGTGACGGCAAGGCGCGAGCTGTTCTATTGGAGCACCGTGCTTTGCACCTTCGCACTGGGCACTGCCGGCGGTGATCTCGCAACCGAGGCACTTGGCTTGGGCTTTGGTACTGGCACTGTAATCTTTGCCGCACTCATTGCCGTGTGCCTGGTCGCCTGGCGCCTGGGAGGCAACACTGTCCTGGTGTTCTGGGTGGCCTACATCCTGACGCGACCGCTCGGCGCATCGCTGGGTGACCTGCTGACGCAATCCCATGATTACGGTGGGCTCGGTATGGGCGCCACCTGGACCAGTGCGCTTTTCCTTTGCGTCATCTTCATTCTGGTCGCTGCTGCCCAGTTCAGCGCCGAACAGTCCAAGCGTCTCGCCCGTTGACAATGAGGCAATTACCCATGATTTCGAACCGTTTCAGCAAAACCATGGCGGCTATCGCCTGTGCGGCGGGTGTGCTGTTGACCCAAGGCTGCTCCAAGCCTGAGCAAACGCAAGCGGCCGGCGCAGGTGTTCATGCGCCGACCCGGTTGGGTGACCTGAGCACCTTCCGGCGCATTGCCGAGGATGTGGCGGCCAAGGTCGATGGGCAGGACCTGGCAGCGGCCAAGACACGTATCAAGGACCTCGAAAAAAGCTGGGATGACGCCGAAGCCGGCATCAAGCCACGCGCTGCGAGCGACTGGCATGTTCTGGACAAAGCCATTGACCGGGCGCTGGACGCGCTTCGCGCCAGCCAACCCCAACAAGGCGACTGCAAGGCCGCCATGGATGCGCTTCTGAAGGCGTTCGACAGCTTGCAAGGGCAGCAAAAAGGCTGAAGTGCAAAGGTGGCAATGGCCTTGCGCTTGGCTATTGTTCCCTCACATGCTCACATCGGGGAAGCCAATGCGCGTTTTACTGGTCGAGGATGACGGCATGATTGCCCAGGCGCTGCAAGACGCGCTGGCGGCGGCGGGTTATGCCGTGGATTGGGTAGCGGATGGCCTGTCGGCCGAAGCGGCCTTGCGCACGCATCCCTATGACCAGGTGCTGCTCGACCTTGGGTTGCCTGGGCAGGATGGCCTGCAATTGCTGCAACACCTGCGCGCCGCCGACAACCCGGTGCCGCTGTTGATCATTACCGCGCGCTCGGGGCTGGATGACCGTGTGCGTGGTCTGGATGGCGGGGCAGATGACTTTCTGCAAAAGCCTTTCGAAATGGCCGAGCTGCTTGCCAGGATGCGCGCGGTCATGCGTCGCAAGGGAGGGCGGGCGGCCCCCCAGTTGAGCAACGGTACGCTTAGCCTGGACCCGGTCAGCAAATGCGCTCGCGTGTTGGATGAGCAGCCTGTTCAGCTGTCGAACCGGGAGTTTGCCTTGCTTCAGGCCTTGCTGATCCGCCCTGGGGCGATTTTGTCGCGTGGCGACCTTGAGGACCGGCTTTACGGCTGGGGGAACGAGGTGGAAAGCAATGCCGTGGAGTTCATCATCCATGCATTGCGACGCAAGCTGGGCAAGGATGTGATCCGTAATATCAGGGGGCTGGGATGGAGGGTTTCAAAAGACGCGTGAGTCAGTCCCTGCAGCTGCGCCTGTCGGTGGCGCTGTCGGTTGCGATCCTGCTGGTGGCAACGTTGAGCGGGGCATTCAGCTACTTCTCGGCCTACGATGAGGCGCTTGAGCTGCAGGACAACAGCTTGCGTCAGGTAGCGGCCTTGTTCATGCGCCAGGGCCTGACATTCAATTACCCTACCGGCCGGCAGCCTGTGGTGGGCGACGATGAAGAAACCCGCATCGTGATCCAGTATCTGTCCGATGGCCTTGCGGTCGGCCATACGGATGACAGCCAGTTGCCGTTGCCCTTGCCGGGCGCTGTGGCCGACGGGTTGTCTACCGTCACCGTAGGCAATGAGCCTTTTCGCGTGTTGGTACGCAAAGACCTGCACGGCAAGCGTTTTGCCGTGGCGCAGGAGATCGACAGCCGAAACCGCGATGCCCGCGAGAGCGCGTGGCGTGCATTGCTGCCATTTGCCATTCTGTTTCCCATCTTGCTGCTCGTGGTGTCCAACTTGATTCGTGAGCTGTTCAGGCCTGTCGGAGCATTGGCGACAATGCTGGATACCCGGGATGATCAGGATTTACGCCCCATCGATGAGCGTATGCTGGCGAACGAGATACGCCCATTCGTACAGGCGATAAACCGGCTGCTGGGGCGAGTGGAGCGAACCCTTGAAAGCCAGAAACGCTTTGTCGCCGACGCGGCCCACGAACTGCGTACCCCCCTGACTGCGCTCTCGCTTCAGGCCGAAGGCCTTGAGCCCGAAACGCTGTCACCGCGCGCCCAGGCGCAAGTGGCCCAACTGCGGCTGGGCATCGGCAGGAGCCGCAATCTCATCGAGCAACTGTTGGCGTTGGCAAGTGCTCAGCTTGGCGATATGCCGCCAGGCGCTGTGTCAGTGCATGAAGCCTGCCGGCTGGTGCTGGAGGACCTGCTGCCATTGGCCGAACAGAAACAGATCGACATCGGCCTGGAAGGTGAAGATGTCTACTTGCCCATGCGGGAAATTGAATTGAGGGCCGTCATCAAGAACCTTGTGGAGAACGCTATTCGTCACGCTCCAGTGACCGGTCGTGTTGAATTGTTTGTTGAGCAGGGCGCCGGGACGGTCATGCTGTGTGTGCGTGACGATGGTCCAGGTGTCGCCCCGGAAGAATGGGGGCGTGTCTTCGACCCCTTCTATCGCAGCACGGATAGCGCAGGGGAGGGCGCTGGCCTTGGGCTCTCGATTGTACAAACCATCGTTGTACGTTCAGGAGGAGAGGTGAAGGTGGGCTACACAGACGAAGTCAGCCGCAAGGGTTGGTGTGTCTGTTTGCACTGGGCGTGTACTACTGACTGACGGTGTGGGTTGTGGGGCTTTACATTTTTCCAGACCCTGCCGCCGTTGAGTGTGAAAAAAACGGGGCATGCCATCAACTGGCATGCCCCGTTCCTATATCGCTACAGCGCCTCAGGCGACTTTGACGATCCAGCCTGCCGGTGCTTCAACATCACCGCTCTGGATACCGGTCAGCTCGTTGTAGAGCTTTTGGGTAACCGGGCCAACCTTTTCCAGGTCGTGGAACACGTGCAGCTTGCCGTTGTACTCGATACCGCCGATCGGGGTGATCACCGCCGCAGTGCCGCAAGCGCCGGCTTCAATGAAGCGGTCCAGCTTGTTGATTTCGACATCACCTTCGATCACGGTCAGGCCCAGGCGCGATTGCGCCAGTTCCATCAGCGACAGGCGGGTGATGCCTGGCAGCACCGAGGCCGATTTCGGGGTCACGAACTCGTTGTTGGCGGTGATGCCGAAGAAGTTGGCCGAACCGACTTCTTCGATCTTGGTGTGGGTCAGCGGGTCGAGGTAGATGGCGTCGGCGAAGTTGGCCTTCTTGGCTTCAGCGCCCGGCTGCAGGCTGGCGGCGTAGTTGCCACCGACCTTGGCCGCACCGGTGCCTTGTGGGGCGGCGCGGTCGAAGCTGGAGATCTGGAAGTTGTGCGGCTTCATGCCACCCTTGAAGTAC
>JADHEF010000504.1_pt1 | contig 39235 bp, 41 predicted proteins | sample 8952391 | NCBI WGS metagenome assembly JADHEF01 (sample SAMN16124439, study PRJNA663245) | bioreactor sludge metagenome | isolation source: sludge (nitrite) | place: India:Bengaluru | collected 2019-02-28 | reverse complement strand
CCGCATCAGTGGGTGCCGGCCTGACTTACGCAAGGTGAGTTCGCCGGACGCTTACCCTCATTTGGACATCAGGGAGATCGTTCATGAAAAAACTGTTCGTAGCCTCTGTTATCGCGCTTTCGGCGCTGCTGACTCTGTCGGCCGTACACGCAGAAGGAGACGTCGCCGACGGCGTACGGCATGACGTACGCGAGGTCGACAAAGGCGTTGACCACGATGCCAAAGAAATTGACAAGGGCATCAAGCATGATGATAAGGAAATCGACAAAGGTGCCGAGCACCTAGACAAGGAACGACATAAGGAAGACAAGCACCTCGACAAAGAAGCTAAAAAGCATCTTTGAAGGGGTAACGGCCCGGTAAGCGGGCCTTCCACAAGAGGGATTTTGCATGAAGCGAATCATTACGCTCGCATCTGCGCCATGCTTTTGCCAAGCGTCACCTTGGGCAAGGATGATCATCACGAGTGCGAGGCGGCATTGGACAAAATGAAGTCGGCCAAGGAGTCGGACTTCACTGGTACTGGGCACCATGAGTTCCAGCAAGCCAAACAGGCGCACGCCGATGGCGATTTCAAAAAGTGCGCCGACCAGCCAGAAAAAGCACTTGCCCACCAGAAGAGTGAGTGACCCTAGGTTGGGTGCCGAAGGATGAAGGCCGCTCGGCACCCGCGCTCGCCGCGTTCGGATAGAGCTGAGCTCGGACAATTTTTTTCTGCACACGGATACCGGCTATCCGGGCTTTGAAACAGCCCCCTCGTAGCTTGCCCATCAAACCCGGGGCTGTGCTCCATGGACATAGGCCGGACTCATGCAAGGCGAGGTGGGCAACATCAAGTCGCCAGGATTGACTTAAGACGCTAAGCACTGAAAATCTTAATTCTTTTCGAAATATTGAAAGAGAACACAATTGGGTGGTATTCAGTTTGTAGTGCTATTTCGCAATTTATATCAGTGCGTTGCATAAGGTTTCATATTGCTGTGCATAAAGCGATCACGGCTCTCGCTCTTTCGATGACATTTCATTCATTAGTAATCTCTGAGCCCTTAAGCTAGCCTCATAACCAGATAGCAAACCACATGAGGTATCCACCATGTTCAAGAAAACCCTCACTGCTACAGCAATTATCTTGGCTTCTATTCTGGCGACTTCCATGGCTTATGCAGAAGGAGACTTGGCGAAAGGCGTCCGTCATGATGTGAGAGAGTTGGATAAAGGTGCTCATCACGCGAATCATGAGCGCCACAAAGCCGGGAAGCACATTCATCATGAGGTGAAAAAACACCTCTAAAGTCTTAGCTCTCGACTAAGAACTAACTTAATCAAAAATAGTTTGTTTTTATATGGATGCGCTGCTGACCTGAGACAAGGCCCAGCAGCGTATTCTTTAGCATTAGAAACCTCTGATCCTGCACAGAACAGATCGCCCCCTCCCAAAGCACATTGCCAGCTGCCAGTATCTCAGCGATTACCCCTAGTTGAGGGAGGCCTGGCTTTTCAGTGAGGTGGCGCTTAAAGATTGTGCTTCAGATTGATACAAGGGCGCCTAAGCGCCCTGTATTCCCTTGACGCGATCAGAGTGGAAAATAGCACCCCATGCAGCGTTATTGATATTTATCCAGATGGGTTTCCGGACCATCTTTAACCACAGCCTGCGCCTTACCAAAACTTTCCATCAGGCATTTGTATTCTGGGCATACATGATCGGCCAGGATTTCGGCGAAGCGCGAGCCTTCTGGCCGATTCCAGGTTTGCATCAATTCAGCAACAATCGCAAACGTGTCAGTTGGAATGGCCCCCGCCTGTGTCACCCGTGCAATCGTGGTATCGGTTGCCAGCTTGCTCCAGTTACCTGAAGCATCAACCACACAATACGCTTTGTAGCCTTCTTGCACTGCACTCACGGCAGGGAACGCCATGCACACGCTGGTGAGCGTACCCGCGATAATCAGCGTTTTGCGCCCTGTCTTTTCAACCTCTTTCACAAAAAGAGGGTTATCCCAAGTGTTTATCTGGCCTGTGCGGGGCACATATACTGCGTGCGGCGCATACTGATGAATTTCCGGAATCAGCGGGCCATTTGGGCCATCGGGCACAGATGCGGTCGTGATCACCGGAATGTTCAGCAAGGTCGCGGTTTTTGCAATCGCGATTACGTAGTTACGAAGGTCTGGGATGGGCACGTCCCGGACGGTGTTAAAAAGTCCGCTCTGGTGGTCGATCAGCAGGATCACCGCGTCATCTGGGTCCAGCATTCCACTGTTAGCAGCCATTTTGCACCTCCTAAGTCACATGATTTGGCTTTGACACGCCCCGTCGCTGAGTCGAAGCGCTGGGTTGAAATACAAAGTAGTTCTTGTCTTCCCAAACCGCAAGAACTTACCATAAGGGTACTAACTTCCTAAATGATAGTGAGGGTTCACCATGCCAAGCAGTAAAAAAAATGCCAGTTGCCCGGTCGAGACCACCCTGAAGGTCATTGGTGGAAAGTGGAAAGTATTAATAATTCACTTTCTTCTGGAGGACAAAAAAAGATTTGGCGAGTTAGCCAATTGTTTGGGGCGCATATCACCTAAAACACTCTCTCAGCAACTACGGGAACTTGAAGAAGACGGGATAATTTTACGCAAAGACTTTGCTGAAATCCCACCCAAGGTTGAATATTCGATTTCCACGCTGGGTGAAACTTTGTCTCCGATATTGCATGCCATGGCAGACTGGGGTGGCGCACTTGAAAAACGATTGAAAACAACCAAAAGAACGTTGCGAACCTCAAGTGAATGAAATTGAGTTTCGGCTCGACGCCGCTGGGAGAGACTCTGAAGAGAGCTTGCACAAAATAACCCTCCTCAGGCGCCAAAAGTTTGCCCAGGCAGTGACCAAATCAGCCCAGCACAAGTAAAATTATCGCGTCTCTGGGTCATGCCTCTTCGAAATCCATCTCGGGTGGCTCCCGTCGCAAGCCTCCGGTGATGATCACCAAATAGACCAACCCGATGGCCAGCCAAGCGAGTTCCAGGTAGATGGCCATGTGATCCAAGCTCGCCATCAGCCAAATATCCGCTATCAACCCGATTAGAGGGAGCATCAAGTAAACCATCACCGCTTTGGCACCACGCTGCCGTTCAGCAATCCAGTATTGGAAAATCACTGACAGATTCACCAGGCTAAAGGCCAAGAACGCCCCGAAATTTATGAAGGAAGTCGAGGTGGTCACGTCCATTCGCAAAGCCAGAAGTGCAACCACGCCGCACAGTATGATGCTGATGACGGGAGTGCCGAAGCGTTCACTCAGACGACCGAACAGGCGCTTTGGGATTACTCCGTCCCGACCCATGGCGAACAGAAGCCTCGAAGCGCTTGCCTGCGCTGCCAGGCCAGATGTGAACTGACCAACAATTAAGCCGATCAGGAAGAAGCTTACAAAAATGTCCCCGCCAATATTTTTTGCAATTTCATAAGCTGCCGAGTCTGCATTCGCAAAATCTGTGGAGGGGTGTGCTAGCTGGACGAAGTAGCTCGCGACAATGAAGATGACACCGCCCAGTAAGGTGATCAGGAGAATCGCACGAGGGATGGTTTTACGCGGCTCATGCGCTTCCTCGGTCAAATTACTCACCGCGTCAAAGCCCAAGAACGAATAACACGCGATGGCCGCCCCGCTCATGACCAAGGGTAGCTGGAAACTGTCTTGGTAGAAAGGCGCTAGCGACCAGAAGGGCTGATTCAAAGGGCCTGTAACGTAGTGCGCAGCCAGACCGACAAAGGCTACCAAAACGAGGAACTGAAGCAACATCAGAACACCATTCACCGTCTTCGCCAATTGAAGGCCAACAATGTTGATCGCTGTGGTGACTCCGATGAAGGCCAGCACCCAGACCGGGTGAGGCACGCTTGGGAACGCTGAATGGAGATACGCCGCGCCGATCAACCAAATGGCCATAGGAAGGAACAGATAATCGAGTAGCACTGCCCAGCCAGCCAGGAACCCCAGTTTGGGGCTGATAGATTTTCGTACGTACGTATAAGCGGATCCAGCTACAGGAAACGCTTTCGCCATTTTTCCGTAGCTCAAGGCTGTGAAGAGCATTGCTACGGATGCGGCAAGGTAGGCGGAAGGCACCGATCCACCAGTTGTGTCGGCGAGAATACCGAAGGTGCCAAAGACGATGATCGGCGTCATATAGGCTATGCCGAAAAGCGTAACCGCACCTAACGAGAGGGTGCGCTTCAACTGGGCCATGTTGCTTTAGACAGATGGGAGGGGGCAGGGGAGATGGGGCGAAGATCAGTCTTTACTACCAGAGGTATCACGAGCGATGCCTTAAAAGTGTAGACAGCTCATCTAAAAGGAATTTTTACGCTTCTAACTAGGACTGTAAATGATTGGAGTTGGCCAGCTGGGACGAGGCCATCTATCTGGCCATCGTCCCGGTAATGCCAGTCAATTATTTTCAGCGATCTGCATAATGGGAAATGGTAAGCGCAATGACCAGCACGATTTGGATGGCTAACATGCTCACCAATAATCGTTTCATTTTGGGCGGGAAACGTTTAACTTCATTTAAGTCAATTAAGCCTCTGCGCAAAAAGATTGTCGGTATCGCCAGCACCAGAGCGATCGATCCCGTGCGCATGACTTTGCCAAGTAAGCCTGCATGCTGGAATATTTTTTTATTGCCGGTCACGTACGTACAGTTCGGAAGAAACGACTCAAAGTACTCAGTGTACTTATGTGCGATGTAACACAGCACGATCATAAACAGAATTATGGGTGCAAGGATAAACAGCGCAATCAATCCAGGGTCTACTGCATTCACTCCGATACCTCACGATATAAAAACTCACCTACCTTTTCGCCTCTATCGCTCCCGAAGTCACCGGCGATTTTACCGCCTACTGCACCGCCTATTACAGCACAAGCCAGCGCTCCTGGGCCGCCTGTACTAACCCCCAGAACGACTACACAAGCACCAGTTCCTACCATACCTCCCGCAGCCCCCCCGATGCTGCCGCCTCCCAGGCCACCTATCAATGCCGAGCTTTCAACATATTTGGCGCGGCGGCACTGCTCTTCCCGGCCCATTGTGCAGGCTTTATGAATCGACAAGCCTGTGGCGGCCACATCCAGCGCAGTGCCGATGTACGTGCCTTTCTTAACTAGGTTGGAGGCTCTGGCAACGCCAGATACCTTATCGGCATAGCCGGCAATCTCACCTGTGTGGAGATAGCTGCGGGTCGAGATATTCAATGCTTGTTTGATCTTTCCCTGATTACGTAACCCTGAACCGTACGCGGCCAGGCTCCCCAAATGCTTTTCGAGCTTCATGAACATAGCGGTGTGCTTGGCATAAAACGCGTCGCGGGCACTCAAGGTGCCAGAGCCGAGGTAATCGCGATGGAGTTTTTCGATCTCCTCAAGTGTGTCCTTGATATTTTGCAGATGCCTGCTCCAGCCGTCACCGACTGCACCAACTCCCATTGAAGCGCTGGCAAGCACACTTTGCAGTAAGTCGAAGTGTTCCAGGAAGAAATCATCCGCATCCACCCCACTGGTAAGTAGTCCAGCGTGGATCTGAGCAGCCTGGGCCATCAGGAACGCTTCGTGGCTGGTACATGAGGGTGTGTTGGAATCGCCCACGATCACCAGCTCACCGCCCAGGACAACGCTGTTGACAATGTGCGCATTCAGAATATCGAATTTGCCTCGGGCGTGCCCAGATAGCGGAGTACTGGCTTTCAAAGACTGGTAGGACCCACGAGCGGCGCCTGCAAAATTGCCTGCTATGCTGCGGCCAGTTAGGTCTCCCGGAAAGCGCCTCAGCTAAATGCGGCCTGAAGAAGGTCCACGCGGGTATGCTCGGCTTCGAGGGGGCAGCAGGTCCCGTTTCTTGTCCAAACCGCCGCTGTAGCCGCTTAGCTTTCCGTTGGCGGCGATCACGCGGTGGCAGGGCACGATGATCGAAATCGGGTTGACCGCATTGGCCATGCCGATGGCTCTGGCAGCGTCAGTTTGCCCATGCTCTTGGCCAGTTGACCGTAGCTGGTGACGGTGCCGTAGGGAACCATGGCAAGCATTGCCCATGCCTGCTCGAGAAGGTGGCTGCCACGAGGTGCCAGGGTTAGCGAGAAATCACGACGGGCCCCGCCGAGGTACTCAAGCAACTTTTGGATGATAGCTCCGAGGCCAACTTTCCAGCGTTCACGCTCGTTCGGCAGTTGATAGGTGGTCCTTCACCACGAGAGCTATTGACCAATAGCTGTCGATCGGTAGCTGCATAATCGCCCCCCCCTGTCTGGATCAAACCGCCGAGAAACCATTAGTCGAGCGCCACAGAGGCGCGCTCCCGAGCCACCGATTCCCAGCAGAGCCGATTGCCCTTGGATTTGCGGACGTCAATACTGGATTGAAACCGATAGCGGGGGATCAGCACGAAGTGCGCGAGCGTCAGACGTTGCACTTGAACCCCGTCATGATATTTCTTGGAGCGCTGTACATACCGTGGTCGCCGGCATAGCTCAGGTATTCACGGTCGAACACGTTGTTTAGATTGACTGACGCACTCAGATGCTGGTTGAAGTCGTAGCGACCCAGGAGGTTGGTCACGGCATAGCTACTTTGGGTGAAGGTGTGCAGGTCGGCACCGGTTTTGCTCTGGCAGTTCACACCGCCGCCAACGGTGAGCTTGTCCAGAATCCCCGGCAGGCGATAGCTGGTGAAGGTCTCAGCTCTCCGTCCAGGGTGAACTCAGCGCCTTTGGTAGTGGTTCCCTGTTCCGACCTATACGTGTTACCGCCTGGAGTATTGATCCAGATCGCCAGGTTTTCCTGCTCGATCTTGAACACCGCGATGCTGGAGTTCAACTTCCCGTCGAACTGGCTTCCCTTGACGCCGACTTCATACCCGGTGCCTTCCATCGGATCCAGTGGTTTGTTGTCAATGTCGCGAACTCAGGACGACTGTGGGTTAAAGATTTTCGTGTAACTGGCATACAGCGACCACGTCTCGTTGACGTCATACACCACGCCAGCATACGGGATGTAGACGCCGGTTTCCGACTCTTTGGTCTTGGTTTGCTTAGCATTGTAGGGCTTATCCTCGATGTCACGATGCCAATCGATCACGCGGCTACCCAGCAAGAGACCGAGGTCGTCGGTGGCGTGCAGGCGCGTGGCGAGATAAGCGGCGTATTGAGTTTCGTCGGTAGTGGATTTGCCAGCCGATGCCCATTCAGGGGTACGAGGGCTTCTGTCGCGTGCGGGCGCAATTCAATGCACCGTCCCATCTGGCCATCCTGAATACGCAAGCGCTCATGGAACCGCTCGCACAGGCCAATGAACTGACATTGAAAGCAGCGGAAAATCAGTGCCGGGCCATGCTGGATCGCTATGCGCGATGAGGTGCGATACGCGCTGGCCAGGGAGTTCTTGCGCGAATATGTGCTATCGGTGGAACAGATTTCTGCCCGCCTTGGGTACATTGATCCGACCAGTTTCATCAAAGCCTTCAAGCGATGGACGGGTGAGACGCCGTTGTCGTATCGAAAGCGGCCTCGCGTGAATCGTTAGTTCGGGCACAGCATTCGGCCCGGGAAGCGTTGACCACCATAAGGATAGAAACAATGATCACTCGGTTGAGCTGGGTCCTGCGTCAAGTGACAAAACGCCTGTGGTTTCGGACAACGCTGTTTTCGCTTGCTGGCGTTGTCACTGCCTTGCTCGCCATCGCCTTGCGCGACTTCGTACCGCCATCGCTGCCTGCGAAGATCGGTGCAGACTCGGTCGACAAGATACTCGGCATCATCGCCTCCAGCATGCTGGCGGTGACCACGTTTTCCTTGAGTATCATCGTTTCTGCCTACGGTGCTGCCAGTAATGGCGTGACACCCAGGGCGACCACCTTGGTGATGGAAGATTCGACAACGCAGAATGCACTGGCCACGTTCATTGGCTCGTTTCTGTTCAGCCTGGTCGGCATCATCGCGCTGAGTACCGGTGCTTATGGGGCTCAGGGGCGGGTGGTGCTTTTTGCAGTGACCCTGTTGATGATCGTCCTGATCGTGTACACGCTGTTGCGCTGGATCGGTCACCTATCCACGCTTGGAAGAGTCGGCGAGACAATTGATCGGGTCGAGGCCGCGACACTGGCTGCCCTGGAGCATCGCGCCCGCTGGCCCTATCTGGGTGGTGCTCCTTACCCCGAATCCTGCGTGCTGCCCTCTAGCGCGCTCACGATTGCCAGTACCGACACCGGCTACGTGCAGCACATCGATATCAGCGGCCTGGCGGCAGTGGCCGAGAAGCACCAGCTCAAGATCTACCTGGAAGTACTGCCAGGCACCTTTGTTCACATTGGCGCGCCCATAGCGCGGCTGCTACCCACAGCTTCGCCCCCTCCACAGGGCTCGGCGCTGGCGGCTGAAATCCTGCGCGCGGTCACGGTGGGTGTACGCCGCTCATTTGACCAGGATCCACGCTTCGGCCTTGCGGTTCTAACCGAAATCGCCTCGCGCGCCTTGTCTCCGGCGACCAATGATTCCGGGACCGTGATCGATGTGATCGGCCGTGGAGTCAGGTGTTTTTCCAAGTGGTCGATGCAATCCCCGGCCTCTGATGACGTCGATGAGAAGTGTCTGCGCGTTCATGTTCGGTGCATCGAAGTGCACGATTTATTCGATGACTTCTTCACATTGATCGCACGGGACGGGGCAGGGCTGTTGGAAATCGATATCCGGCTGATCAAGGCATTGATCAGCCTGGCTGAATTCGATCCACAGCGGTATGGCAAGCATTGCCGACACCATGCCGCTTTACTGGTTAAACGTGCGCAGACATCGTTGCACCTGGATGAAGAAAAGCAGCGGCTCCGGGATGTAGCCGCGCCGTTGCTTGGTCAGTAGCTTCGAGGCGCAAACGCAAAGGCCATCGACAAAGTTTGATAAAGCTGAACCCACTACGGCGCTTCTTGCACCCTACGCTTGGCGATGGAGAGTTTCGAGTAGTGTACTGGGGCGGCGGGTGCACCATTTTCAATCGCCTTGAGAAATGCCTCGGGATCGTTCATGGGCAGGCGTTTGAGGTACTCGACATCCAGGTTCCACCATTGGCTTGCAAGCAGCCGCTCAATGATTTCAGGGCTATGCCGGTACTTGATGAACTTGGCTGGGTTTCCGCCAACGATCGCGTAGGGGGGTACGTTTTTTGTCACCACTGCCCGTGTGGCAATGATTGCCCCCGTGCCTACCTCTACACCTTCCAAAATGGTCGCGCCATGCCCGACCCAGACATCGTGTCCCATGGTGACCCAGGAAAGCGCTGGAGAATAGGACAAGCCTCCCGTTTCATACTGGAAGGGGTGCGTGCTTACCCAATCGGTAGGGTGGGTATGCTTTTCCTGGCCCAGTGTGCAGTCGGATCCGATCGAGCAAAAACGACCGATCGCAGAAATCACCGATAACGTGCTGCCACTCCTGATGTAGGTGTGGGCTCCGATGGTTACCGATGGCGACTCTACCCTGACGTGTCCAAGGCTTACACCTTGCTCAATGGTTGCGCAGGCACGGACGCTGAAGGAACCAGAACCTCCGGCGGCTTTGCCGCCCAGTTTTCGGAACGCTTTCTTGAATTGTTGTTCTCTGAATATTTTGAGCATATTTTTGATCGCATCACGCTTTTTGGGGATTTTAGCAAGCCCTCTGCAATGAACAAACGCTTACTCCGCCCATTCCGGGTCGCCCGTGAACACCACCGTCAACCAGCGGTTCGGCCCTTCACCGCCCACGGCTTCACCAATCTCGTTGCGCCACGCGTCCCATTCATCGATGGTCTTCGCTGCCATGGCCTTGGGTACGATGAAGTACAGCTCGATCTCGCGTGAGCGCCCGACCTTGGCAACATAGGCACGGTAGGACTGCAACCCGTGGCGGGCGACAAAGGCCTTGGCCACTTCGTCCACGTGCAGCTTGAGGTCGCCTGGGGTGACCAGGAAAATGTCCGCCAGGGCCTGGCGCACCACCGCCATCGGCAGCGGCACAATCACCAGGCACACCAGCGCCAGTACCGCCGGGTCGATGTACGGTGATACCCACTCCCATGAGGTTCCCTGAACCGCGTAACCAAAGCAGAAGGCGATCAGCAGTGCCGCGGTGATGCTGGCCGACATCACCCAGCCCTTGACGTCCATGGCCACGAAGTCCGACTTCAGCTGGCGATTGGCGCGGGCCTCGACCAGGGCGATGGTCACGCAGCAGATCACGGTCACTACCGCGTAGACCATGGCAATGCCGAACTCCAGGTGTCGGCCGCCCTGCAGCAGGCTGCTGACGGCGTTGATCAGGGCATAGACCGCCACGCCGCTGAGCAGGATGCCATTGAGTGCCAGCACCATCGGCTCCAGGTGCCAGAAGCCCATGGTGAAACGCTCGCGCAGCTTGCGCGACATCTGCACGCTGGTGGTATGCGAGGTGATCAGCTTGACCACCACCAGCGACAGGCCGCTCATGCTGGCGTCGACCAGTGAGTAAACGCCATCGAACATGATCGAGAACGACCCGGAGGCCACGCCGAAAGCGATGCCGATGCTGGCGATGAACAGGGTGACGGCGATCGAGGTGCGCAGCAGGCCCTGTTCGCTGGTGATGTCGAAGAACGAGGAGCGGGGGGCGGTTTGCATAAGGTGTGCTCGGCAAAAACGATGATGCTGTGGTGCCTGTGAGGGCCTCTTCGCTCCTACAGGGGGGCATGGCTTCAAGGGCCAGTGCGGGCCCCTGTGGTGGCCGGTTTACCGGCCAAGAAGCCCTCACAGATTAGACGCGGAACTGCTCCATGAGCGCTTGTTGCTGGTTGGCCAGCCGGTTCAAGGCCTGGCTGATGCGAGCCGACTCGTCTGCCTGGCCTGCCAGCGATTGGGTAACGTCGCGAATGCCGGCTACGTTGCGGTTCACCTCTTCGGCCACTGCGCTCTGTTCCTCCGCGGCCGAGGCAATCTGCAGGTTCATGTCGCTGATCACCGCCACCGCCTCGCCAATGCGTTGCAGTGCCGGCAGGGCCTGCTCCATGCGTGCAGCACTGGCCTGCGCCTGGCGTTGGCCCTCGTGCATGGCGCCCACGACATCCTGGGTGCCTTGCTGCAAACCTTCGATGACCTGGCGAATTTCCTCCACCGACACCTGCGTGCGCTGTGCCAGCCCGCGCACCTCGTCGGCGACTACGGCAAAGCCACGGCCGGCTTCCCCGGCACGGGCTGCTTCAATGGCCGCATTCAGTGCCAGCAGGTTGGTCTGCTCGGCGATGGTACGGATGACTTCCAGTACCGTGCCGATCTGAGTGCTGCGGCCCTCCAGGGCGCGTGCGTCGGCCATGGCCGTGTCCATGTCCAGTGCCAGCCGGTCGATGCCCTGGCGGGTGCTGTCGATTAACTGCAGGCCTTCCTGGCTGGCCTGGTCGGCGGCACGTGCCGCCTGGGCCGCCTGCGCGGCGTTATGGGCGACATCCAGCGCGGTGGCGCTCATTTCGTTGGCCGCGGTGGCCACTTGCTCGATTTCACGGTGTTGCTGCTGCATGCCGGCGCTGGTCTGGCTGGCGATGGCTGCCGACTGGTCGGCGGTGCCGCGGGCCTCCTGCAGCGAGCCTTTGACCTGGGCGATGACCGGCTGCAGTTTGTCGAGGAAGCGGTTGAACCACGCGCTGAGCTGGCCCAGTTCGTCCTGGCGGGCGTAGTCCAGGCGGCGGGTAAGGTCGCCTTCGCCGCTGGCGATGTCTTCAAGCCGGGCAGCCACCGCCAGGATCGGGCGGGTTACCCCGCGGGCCGTGAGCCACACCAGCAGCAAGCCCAGCACTGCCGCGCCCAGGCCGATCAGCAGGCTGGTCAGGTTGGCACGCTGGTTGTGCGCATCCAGGCGCTGATTGAGGGCTACCGCGGGCGCCTGCAGCACGCTTTCCGGCACTTCCAGCAATACCTGCCACGGGGCGGCGTCGGGAATGGGCGTGAAGGGGTGCGCAACCCGTAACTGGCCAGCGGCAACTGCAGGCTCAACGGGTTTGCCGAGCATGCTGGCGTCGCGGCTATTGCCTGCCAGCAGGCCGGCCGCGCTGGCGATGCTCACCTGGCCCTGCCCCTCGAACAGCTCGCGGCGGCCGTTTGTGCTCAACTGCTGCAGGTTGTCCAGGCTGATATCCAGGCCGACTACGCCCACCACTTTGCCATGTTCCAGCAAGGGCAGGGCGATGCTGGTCATCAGTACCTGGCTGCCGTTGACCTCGTCCAGATACGGTTCCAGCAGGCAGGTTTTACCGGTCTCCAGTGGGCAGGTCAGCCAGCGGTTTTTCGCCGCGCCGTTGCTGCCGATGCTGGCGTCGCCGAGCAGCGCTTCTGGCATGGCTTCGCGCTCCAGGGTGCCCGGGCGCGGCTGCGACCAGTACAGCGAAAAGCGCCCGCTCTCATTGCTGCCCACCGCGTCCTGGCCGCGGTACTGGCTGTCTTGCTGGTCCAGTGCATCGGGTTGGAACACCAGGTACAGGCCGATCATGTCGGGTTTGCCGGCCAGGCTGGCTCGCGCCTGGCGGGTGAGTTCGGCACGCAGGTCGTTGCCACCTCGGGCTTGCAGCACTTGCACCAAACGGGCAAAGCCATTGCCGTATTGATAAGCGTCCATGAAGTAGCGCTGAATGCGCAGGGCCTGGGTTTCGGCATGGGCCTCCAGGCGCTGCCGCGCGCTGCTGTCGAGCATGGCGGTGTTGGCTTGGTTGACCAGCGTGGCACTGCGTTGTGCCTGAGTCAGCGAGGTGGCCACCAGCAAGGCGACGATGGCCAGCAGGCAAAGGCCGGCCAGCAAGGTGATCTTCCATTGGATGGAGAGGCGGCGCAGCAGCATGGAGCTTTCCTTTTCGAACACTGCAACGCCCGCGGCCAGGCGCGGGCGTTGTGGGTAGCGTGGGTCATTCAGGCACGTAGTTGGGGGGCGCCGAGCGGAACGCCTTGGTCAGCCAGCCCAGGTACAGCAGGCCGAGCGCAGCCCAGATACCGCCAAAGATCAGCGAGTGGGCATTCAGGTCCAGCCACAGCGAAACGATGATGCAGAAGCCGATGGTGGGCAGTACCAGGTACTTCAGCTGGTTGGCCAGGCCCTTGCGGTTGCCCTCGCGCAGGTAGCAATGGTTGATCACCGACAGGTTGACGAAACTGAACGCCACCAGGGCGCCGAAATTGATGATCGAGGTAGCAGTCACCAGGTCGAAGAAGATCGCCGACAGCGAAATGATGCCGACCACGGCAATGTTCAGTACCGGTGTCTTGTAGCGGGCGTGCAGGCGGGCGAAAACGCGGGCCGGGATCACGTTGTCGCGGCCCATCACGTACAGCAGGCGCGACACGCTGGTCTGCGAGGCCAGGCCCGAGGCGATGGTGTTGATCACCGTGCAGGCAATGAACACCGACTGGAACAGTTTGCCCCCGACATACAGGGCGATTTCCGGCAGGGCCGCCTCGTGGTCATGGAAACGCGCCATGGTCGGGAAGTAGGCCTGGATGAAGTACGACACGGTGATGAACACCACGCCACCGATCAGGGCGGTGAGGAAGATCGCCCGCGGGATGGTCTTGCCCGGGTCGCGGGTTTCTTCGGACAGGCAAGTGACGGCGTCAAAGCCCAGGAACGAGAAGCACAGGATGGTCGCGCCGGCGGCCAGTGCGCTGAACTGGGTCTGACCGTCGGCGAACGGGATCAGGCTCCAGGCCGTGCCAAGCCCTTCACCGTGGTGCAGGCCACGCACGCACAGGTAGATGAACACGGCGATGATCGCCACCTGCACGCCCACGAACAGCAGGTTGAAGTGCGCCACCAGGTTCACGCTGCGCATGTTGATCAGGCTGATGAGGGTCACGAAAGCGGCCACCCACACCCATGCGGGTACTTCCGGGAACATCGCCGAGAGGTACAGCTTGGCCAGCAGGGCATTGACCATTGGCAGCAGCAGGTAATCCAGTAACGACGACCAGCCGACCAGAAAACCCACGTGCGGGTTGATCGCGCGCTGGGTGTAGGTGTAGGCCGAACCCGACTGCGGGAAGCGTTTCACCAGGGTGCCATAGCTGACTGCGGTGAACAGGATACCGGCCAGCGCCAGGATGTACGCGCTGGGCACGTGGCCGGCGGTTATCCCGCTGACGATGCCGAAGGTGTCGAATACCGTCATCGGTGTCAGGTAGGCCAGGCCAATGATGATCACGTGCCACAGGCGCAGGGTTTTGCGAAGTTGGCCGTTGCCGGCAGCGCTAGAGTCATGCTGCATGCTGGCATGGCTCCTGTTGCTGGGCGCGAACGGCGGGCACAGGGTATGGCGCATGCGGCAAGGGCGAGCGGGTGGGCTCCATGTTGTTCACCTTTTATGTTGGAGCAGCGGAAGGCGCGAGGGGGCGCGCAAAGTGGTGAAAATAAAAAACGATGGGTAGGTGGGTGTCAAGTTAAACATGACAAGACGTTACGACATTGAAATATTTATCGATATTAAGTGGATTTTGTTCGGTTTTTACGCGGTTTTTTGCGGTTCTGATCAATTTGTGTGTTCGAAAAAATCAACGATTCGGCGATGGGGTCAATCGGTTTGTCAGATGCTTCCGAAAGGCAGGATTTCGGCACTTTGACCTGCGTCCCGTGCCTGCGGGGGTGATATTCTTCGTACTCTGTGTGGCCCGTGGCCGCCTACCCAGCCCTTACGGACAGCAATCGGTTCAATTCATGAAGAAATCAGTTGGCATTCTTTCCGGCCTGGCGGTTGTCATCGCCGTCGCAACCACCGCTGGCGCCTGGTACACCGGCAAGCAGTTGCCAGCCGAGCTGGACAACGCGCTTGCCCGCAGCAACGCCGAGCTGCAAAAGGCCCTGGTCACCACCGGTGGCAGCCTGCGTATCGAGCGGGTGTCGCTGGAGCAGCACTTCTTCAGCAGTACTGCCCAGTACCGGCTCAAGGCCCGCGACATCAACGTGGGTGAAGGCGAGGTGATCAACTTCGACGTGGGCGTGACCGACCACATCGAGCACGGTCCATTCCCCTGGTCGCGGGTCAAGGCGCTGAAGCTGGTGCCGGTGATGGCCGTCAGCAACAGCACGTTGCAGAAGGACGATGCCGTCGCGCCTTGGTTCGACGCTGCCGGCGGCAAGGTGCCGCTCAGCGCGCAGACCAGCCTGGGTTACGGGGGGGATGTGGTCAGCCGGATTCAACTGGCGCCGCTCAAGCTCGACAAGGCAGACGGCAACCGCCTCGATTTTTCGGGGATGCAACTGGAGGTCAGTGGCGACAAGGACGGCAAGGCCTCCAAGTTCCACGGCCATGCCGACCGTTTGCTGATGAAGCTGGTGAACGACGACCAGCCACCGGCCACATTCGAGCTTCAGGGCCTCAAGCTTGGTGGTAACCTGGCGGCCACGCCGTACGACAATATCTACGTGGGCAACGTCGACCTGTTGCTGGCCGAGGCCAAAGTCACGCTAGGGCCAAAACAGCAGGTCCTGCTGGTCAAGGGCGTGGAGCAGTATGCCCTGCAGAGTCTTGAAACCCCCGACACCGTGGGCGGCCGAGTGGAGTACAAGGTCGGGGACATCAGTTGGGACGGCCGCGCGGTGGGCAAGGCGCAAATGGCGGTAAGCATCACCTCGGTCAATGCCCCGGCGCTGCAGGCCTTGTCGAAGTGGTACCAGTCGCACCTGCCGGAGTTCGAAGCTGCCGCTGCTGCCGGCCAGCCTGTGCCGCAAATCCAGATGGACGACGCTGAAAAGGCCCGCTTCCAGGGCGACCTGCGGCAACTGCTGGCGGCCAGGCCCAAGGTGGCGGTCGAAAACCTGTCGTTCAAGACCGCCAACGGCGAGAGCCGCTTCAACCTGGCGATGGACTTCGCCGCGCCGGCCAGCTTCGACCTGCCGCCGGACCAACTGAGCAAACAGGTCGTCACCGAGGTGAAGAGCAAGCTCTCGCTGTCCAAACCCATGATTGGCGACCTGGCGACACTGCAAGCGCTGCTCGATGGCCAGACCGATGCACAGGCGATCGCCATGCAGTCGGGGCAGGCCGGGGAGATGGTCGGCATGATGGCCGTGCAGAGCGGCCTGGCCACGGTGCAGGGCGATGATGTGGTCAGCAGCCTGCACTATGCCGATGGCATGGTCGATTTCAATGGGCAGAAGATGACCGTGGAAGAATTCGCCATGCTGATGGCCGCGCACCTCGCAGCGCTGTCGCCGCGGGGGTGATGGTTAGCCGGCGCTGGTCTCCTGGTGGCTTCACCCGCGAACAGGCCAGCGCCGGCAACACAAAAACCCCTTTAGTAATCGCTGGATTCTCTGTAGCCTTCGGCCTCCGATAATAATCCGCGCCCGCAGAGGGCCGTGGCGGCCCGCGCCGTCCGGCAACCTTAGCCGATCTGTCAGGGCCGGGTGATACACTCGATTTGATGCGCACGCGCGCCTGCAGGTCCAGCGATCATGACCCAGATTTCCGAACGCCTTTTGGTTCAGGCCCACCTCGACGCCAAGCAGCCCAACCCGCTGACAGCCGAGCAGGAGGCCGAATACCGTGCGGCCATCGCTGCCGAGCTCAAGGCCCAGAACGCTGTGCTGGTCGCCCATTATTACTGCGACCCGGTCATTCAGGCGCTGGCCGAAGAAACCGGCGGCTGCGTGTCCGACTCGCTGGAAATGGCTCGCTTCGGCAAGAACCACCCCGCCGAAACGGTGATCGTGGCCGGTGTGCGCTTCATGGGCGAAACGGCAAAAATCCTCACCCCGGAAAAGCGCGTGCTGATGCCGACCCTGGAGGCCACCTGTTCGCTCGACCTGGGCTGCCCGGTCGAAGCGTTTTCGGCGTTCTGCGACCAGCACCCGGAGCGCACCGTGGTGGTGTATGCCAATACCTCCGCTGCGGTGAAGGCCCGTGCCGACTGGGTAGTGACCTCCAGCTGCGCACTGGAAATCGTCGAAAGCCTGATGGACAACGGCGAAACCATCATCTGGGGCCCGGACCAGCACTTGGGCCGTTACATCCAGAAGCAGACCGGTGCCGACATGCTGTTGTGGGACGGTGCCTGTATCGTCCATGAAGAATTCAAGTCGCGCCAGTTGGCCGACATGAAGGCGTTGTACCCGGACGCCGCCATCCTCGTGCACCCCGAATCACCGGAAGCGGTGATCGAGTTGGCGGATGCGGTGGGTTCCACCAGCCAATTGATCAAGGCCGCGCAGACCTTGCCGAACAAGACCTTCATCGTTGCTACCGACCGCGGCATCTTCTACAAGATGCAGCAGTTGTGCCCGGACAAGGTATTCGTCGAAGCGCCTACTGCCGGCAACGGCGCCGCCTGCCGCAGCTGCGCGCACTGCCCGTGGATGGCCATGAACACCCTCGAGCGTGTGCTGCACTGCCTGCGCAATGGGGGGGATGAGATTTTTGTCGACCCCGCGTTGGTGCCCAAGGCGATCAAGCCATTGAACCGCATGCTGGACTTCACCCAGGCGGCGCGGCTCAAGCTTTCCGGTAACGCCTGAGATTGCCGGAGGCCGCTCGGCGGCCCCAGCACAGCCACCGCGTCGCCTGCTTCTTAAAGCTCACGCTACCGATGTAGGCGCAACTGTCTTTCTGAAAAATTGAAAAGCCTGCGCGATTCATTGTGGGAGCGGGCTTGCCCGCGAAGCAGGCGACGCGATGTCTGGCACCGGCTCCGCCGGTGCCCGTAGCGGCACTGTGTCGCGATGGACCTCAAGCGGCTTATAGCCAGCCCGACCTCTTGAAACTGGCATACAACCCGGTACACCCCGCAGCAATCACCCCCAACACCGCAAAATAGCCGTAATGCCAGCTCAGCTCCGGCATATTCTGGAAGTTCATCCCATACACCCCGGCGATCGCCGTGGGGAACGCCAGGATCGCCGCCCACGCGGCAAACTTGCGTTGCACGATGCTTTGCCGTGACGACTCCAGGAACATGCCGATCTCGATGGTCTGGCTGGCAATGTCGCGAATGCCCGACAAGTCCTCCATCTGCCGGGTGACGTGGATTTGCACATCACGAAAATACGGGCGCATGTTCTTGTCGATGAACGGGAAGCTCAGGCGCTGCAGCTCTTCGCTGACCTCAACCATGGGCGCTACGTAGCGGCGCAGGCGCAGGATATCGCGGCGCAGGCTGTGCAGGCGGCGAATGTCGTCCTCTTGCAGGGAGCCCCCCAGCACGCTCTGCTCCAGCGCTTCGATCTCGCCATGGATGGCTTCGCTGACCGGCTGGTAGTTTTCGGTGACGAAGTCGAGCAGGGCGTACAGCACGAAGTCTTCACCGTGCTCCAGCAGCAAGGGCCGAGCCTCGCAGCGCTGGCGCACCATGGCATAGGATTTGGAGTGGCCGTTGCGGCAGGTGATGATGTAGCCGTTGCCGGCGAAGATGTGGGTTTCGATGAACTCCAGCTTGCCTTCGTGACGTACCGGCGAGTATGTGACGATGAACAGCGCGTCGCCGAATGTCTCGAGCTTGGGCCGGCTGTGCTTTTCCAGGGCATCCTCAATGGCCAGTTCGTGCAGGTTGAACTGGCATTGCAGGGTGGCCAGTTCCTCGGCGTTGGGCTCTTCCAGGCCGATCCAGACAAAATGCCCAGGCTTGCGTGCCCACTCGCTGCCCTCGTCGATGCTGATGTTGGTGACCTTCCGGCCGGCGCTGTACACCGCTGACGCCACTACTCGACCCATGGTTGCCCGCTTATTCCGGTTGAACACGGTTCATAGCTTGGGCTGTAGACGGCAGAAGAGCAACCTAGCCCTTGCCCAGTTCCCCTTCCATGCGCTCGATGCACTGTTGCATCTGCACACGGCACTGCTCCACCAGTGCTGGCAGGTCCTGCTGGGTCAGGCCCGCCGTGGCAATGGGCGGCAGCGAGCGCACGATCACGGTGCGGCGGCGCCAGCTGTTCAGGCTCAGGCGCCGGGCATAGCGGCTGACGCACACTGGCACGATCGGCACGCCGGCCTCGATGGCCATGTGAAACGCGCCTTTCTTGAACGCCAGCAACTGCTCGCCGGCATTGCGTGTGCCTTCGGGGAAAATCCAGATAGAGGTGTCGTTCTGCAGCACCCGGGTGGTCTTCTGCAGGGCCTTGCGCGCCTGGTAGGCATTGTTGCGGTCGACCAACACGTTGCCGCCCAGCCAGAACAGCTGACCGAACAACGGTATCCAGCCCAGGCTTTTCTTGCCGATGGCGACCGTGCGCTGCGGCACCACCTGGCCCAGCACGAACAGATCGAAGTTGGACTGGTGGTTGGCCACGATCACGCAACCGGGTGGTTGGTCCCACAGCGGGCCGACCTCGGCCTTGACCTTGATGCGCAACAGCCAGGTGGCCGGCCGGCTGTAAAGGCGGGCGAACAGGCGGCTGTTGTCGGGGTTGAAGGGGCGGCACAGGCCAATGGCCAGGCCCAGGACGCCAACAGCGAGAAAGTGCAGCGCCAGCAGGAGCATGCGCAATGAATAAAGCATGGTACGACTCACACCAGACAGTCGCTGAGCAGTGTACGGCTGTGCACTGGCTGGGGCAAATACCGGTATCAGCCTGTGCTGGCCTTTTCGCGGGTGAGCCCGGCCCTGCGCGGGATCAGGTACGCCCGACCCGCGTAGCGGCCAGCAGGGTCAACCCATAGGCTGCTGGTCCAGTTGTATGGCGGTGTCCAAGGCCTCGAGCAGCCCTTTGCGCACCTTCAGCTTGGTGTTCTTGTGCGCCAGCATGTTCAGTTTCTTCAATTCCCGCGCCACGTTCAGCGCCGCTTCCTGCAGTTGTTCGGCGGGCACCACCTTGTCGAGGAAGCCGGCATCCACCGCCGCATGCGGGTCAAACACTTCGGCGTTGATCACCGACCGGTGGAAGGCCGAGCGGCGCAGACGGTCGCGGGCCAGTTCGATGCCAGCGTGGTGCATGGTCATGCCGATCTGCACTTCGTTCAGGCAGATCTTGTACGGCCCTTCGACGCCAATGCGGTAGTCGGCCGACAGCAGCAGGAAGGCGCCCTTGGCCACGGCATTGCCCGGGCAGGCGACCACCACCGGGAAGGGGTGAGCCAGCAGGCGGCGGGCGAGGGTGGACCCGGCGGTGACCAGGCTGATGGCTTCCTGTGGGCCGCGGGTCATCACCTTGAGGTCGTAGCCGCCCGACAGAATGCCCGGCTGCCCGGTGATGATCACCACTGCGCGGGCCTCGGCGGCGCGGTCCAGCGCGGCATTGAACGCGCTGACTACCTCCGGCGAGATGGCATTGACCTTGCCGTTGTTCAGGGTCAGGGTGGCGATGCCGTCTTCGGCGTGGTAGGTAATCAGCTCGCTCATTGCAGAGTCCTTTTGTTGGCGTGGCACCGACGTTACCCAGCGCGATGGGCAAGGTAAAGCAGCAAGGCTGACTGGTCGGTCAGCGCCCAGCCGGGCTCTGGTGCAAATACATGAAAAAACTGAAAAAAATGCTTGCCAAAGGGGAGCGCTTTCACTAAATTAGCGCACCTCGACGGGCCGCAAGGCTTGAAGAGAAACGGTGAAGTGTCCGAGTGGTCGAAGGAGCACGCCTGGAAAGTGTGTATACGAGAAATCGTATCAAGGGTTCAAATCCCTTCTTCACCGCCACATTCTACGAAAAGCCCCCGCGCTGAAAAGCTCGGGGGCTTTTTGTTTCAGGGCCCATAGGGCCGGCTGCACAGCCCCTGTGGCAGCGGGCATGCCGGCGATGGGCCGCAAGCGGCCCTGAATATCAGAAGCTGACCGAAGCTGACAGCCGGGCAGTGCGCGGCGCGCCCTGGAACAGGTAGTTGTCCCCCAGGTAGTCGCCCACATCACGCCAGTAACGCTTGTCGAACAGGTTGTCCACCGTCAGCCGCAGGACCGTGTCATACCCGCCGACCCGCGTGCGGTAGCGGCTGCCTACATCGAATACCGTGTACCCACCAACCGCCACATTCCCCGCCTGGCTCGCATACTTGCTGGCGCTGTAGCGTGCGCCGCCCAGCAGCGCCAAGCCTGCGACCGGCAGGGTGTATTCGGCGTGCAGGGCTGCGCGCAAGCGTGGCACGTTGATCGCCTGGTGCCCTTCATAGTCGGGCGTGCCGCTGTCCTGCACCCGCGCCCGAATGGCCGCTGCGCTGGCTTGCACCTGCAGCCTGTGGGTCAGCCAGCCGCTTGCACCCAGTTCCAGGCCGATGTTCTTCTGCTGGCCTTGCTGCACGTAAGTGAAGCTGCCGGCGCCGTCGGGGCGCGCATACTGGTAGGCCTGGCGAATCTGAAACAGCGCGGTGCTGAGGCTCAGCGCCTGCCAGTCGTGCTTGAGGCCCAGCTCCAGCTGGTGTGACGTTGTCGGCGCGAGGATTTCGGCGGCGTTGCTGGCGAACCAGGGCGCCGTCCCGCCAGCAGACAACCCCTTGGCGTAGCTGGCATACACGGTGGTATCCGGCTGCGGCTTGTAGATGAGCGCAGCATTGGGCAGCAGCTGGTATTGGCGGGTATGGCGCCCGGCAACGCCGGTCTCGTCCCAGGTCTGTTCGTCCAGGCGTACCTCACGGGCACCCAGTACGGTTTGCCATTGGTCGTTGAAACGGATGCTGTCGCTGACGAACAGGCCGTACTGGCGGCTGTCCAGGCGGCGCTGGCTGGCGCCAAGCGGCTTGTCGGACGGCTCGAAAGCCGGGGCCCCGGTGTCGATGTTGCCGGTACCCAGCCACGCGTTGTAATACGGGCGCTGGTCCAGCGTGCGCCGCTGGGCGCTGCTGCCCACGGTCAGTTCGTGGCCCACCCCCAGGCCATCGAAGCGCCCGGTGAGCAAGGCCTGGGCCTCGTCGGTGCGGCGGGTGTCGTCTGGGCTGCGGTAGTCGTAGATGTCGTAATCACCCGTGCTGCCGAAGTAGGCGCCTTCACTCGAGCCCCAGGCAAACGCGCTGTAGTCATCGATCACCACCTTGCTGCGCGAAGCGCTGAGGGTGCCGGTCCAGCTGTCGTTGAAGCGGTACTCGAAGCGCCCGCCCAGGTTCAGCGAGTCGTTCTGCACCGGCTTTGCCCAGTGCTGGTAGGCCAGCCGGTCATCCGGGTCGATGCCGTGCGGCACTGCGCTGCCGCCGAGCAACTGGTAACCGGGCACCGACCGCTGTTCCCGGTGCTGGTATTCAGCGTCCAGCTGCAGGGTGGCGTCGGGGCTGATCTGCCAGTCGAACGCCAGCGAGGCGAAGTCGCGCTGGCCATCGGCATGGTCGACGTACGAGCGCAGGTCTTCATGGGCCAGGTTGGCGCGCAGGCCGAACTGCTGTTCGCTGCCAAACCAACCGCCAAGGTCGGTGGCCAGGTAGCGCTCGCCTTGTTCGTTGGTCGACAGCGTAAGGCTGCGCACCGCTTCAGCGCGCTTGGTCACGTAGTTGATCAAGCCGCCGGGGGCCGCTACGCCGCTCTGCAGCCCGGACAACCCCTTGAGCAGTTCCACCTGCTGCTTGTTCTCCAGGGCCACGCTCTGTTCGCCGGCGATGGTCTGGCCGTTGATGCGGTAGCTGCTGGCCGCGTTCAGCGCAAAGCCCCGCACATTGAAGTTTTCGTAGTAACCGATGGGGGCATAGCTTTCGCCAACCGATGCGTCGCTTTGCAGCACTTGGCTGAGCATGCGCACCTGGCGGTCTTCCAGCAGTGGCTGGCTGAACACACTGATCGAAGCCGGGGTGTCGAGCAGAGGGGCGGGCTGGAAGCCACCCACTGCAGCCTCGCTGGCCTGGTAGCCGTCGTTGGCGTAGGTATCGACGACCTGCACCGGGGCCAGCAGCACGCTGCCCTGGGCGAGCACGGCAGGGCACTGCAAGGCCAGGCCCAGGCCGAGCAGGCTCAGGGGCAGGCGGGGAGGACGCGGGGGCATGCGGGGGGCTCCTGAAGGCGCGACAGGCCGGCAAAAAGGCGGCATCTTACCAGCCGCCTTGACCCCAAGACGATCCACGCGTTGCGCCACGCTGTCAGGCAGATGCGCCTGGCCGTTGTGCTGGCGCCAGTTGCCGTCGATTGTCGACCAGGTATCGCTGCCTGTAACAGGCGCCTAGGCCGCCCCGGCGGAGGTGCGAGCTTCGGTTTTACGCGCGGCAAGCAGCCATGCCAGCAATGCCAGGGCGCCGATGACCAACCCTGCCGCGACGATGCCCAGCCAGCCTTGGCGCTGGTACAGCTGCGTGCCTAACAAAGAGCCCAGCGCCCCGCCAATGAAGTAGCAGGTGATATACCCGGCGTTGAGCCGGGTACGCGCTTCGGGCCGCAGGCCGATCACGGCGTTCTGGTTGCTCACGTGGACCAGTTGCACCGCCAGGTCGAGCATCAGCACGCCCAGCAGCAAGGCCAGCAGTGACTGTTGGGCAAACCCCAGCGGCACCCACGACAGCAGCAGTACCACCAGGCCCACGGTGGTGCCCAGCTGGCCCTTGCCCCGGTCGGCCAGGCGCCCGGCCCAGTTGGCCGACAGTGCACCGGCTGCACCCGCCAGGCCGAACAGGCCGATCACCGCATCTGAATAATGGTAAGGAGGGTTTGCCAGCAGGAATGCCAACGGTGTCCAGAACAGGGCGAACAGGCTGAATGCCAGCAGGCCCAGCAGCGAGCGCAGGCGCAGTACCGGCTCTTCCAGGAACAGGCGGAACACCGAGCCGATCAGCGCCGGGTACTTCAGCCCGGCGTGGCTGTGGTGTTGCGGCAGGCTGCGGTACAGCGCCACGGCGGTGATCGCCATCAGCACGGCGGCCAGCACATAGATGCTGCGCCAGCCGCCCAGTTCGGCCATGAAGCCGGCCGCGGTGCGCGCCAGCAGAATGCCCAGCAGCAGCCCGCTCATCAGTGTGCCGACCGCACGGCCGCGCTGCTGCGGCTCGCTCAGCGAGGCAGCCATTGGCACCAGAATTTGTGCCACTACCGAGAACAGGCCGGTCAACGCCGTCCCGAGGACCAGCCATGGCAGGCCAGGGGCACAGGCGCTGATGACCAGGCCGAGGGTGGCGATGACGGTCATCACGGTGATCAGCCGACGCTGCTCGAACAGGTCGCCTAGCGGTGCCAGCAGCAACAGGCCGGCGCCATAGCTGAGCTGTGCGGCAATCACGATGCTGCCGGCGCTGGCGGTGCTCAGGCCGAATTGCTGGGCAATGCTGTGCAACAGCGGCTGGGCATAGTAGTTGCTGGCCACGGCCAGGCCGGTGGCGGTGGCCATCAGCAGGATCAGGGTGCGGCTGAGAGTAGGGGCGGGCATGTGTTTCTCGTAGCGGGCAGGAGCAAGAGGGGGGATTATCGGCAAGCACAGGGCACGGCGCCAATGCATTTGCCGGGGCGGGGGCGGGTGGCGCTCGATCTACAGGGTGCCACCACACCAACGGCGCAATCAGGCGGCAAAGCCACCGTCCACCGTCAAGCTGGCCCCCGTGATATACCCCGCTTCAGGCCCGGCCAGGTAGGCCACGAAGCTGGCAATCTCGTCCGCTTCGCCATATCGTCCAATTGCCATCAGTGGGATCAGGCTTTCGGCGAATTCGCCGCTGGCCGGGTTCATGTCGGTGTCCACCGGCCCTGGTTGCACGTTATTCACGGTAATGCCCTGCGGCCCCAGGTCGCGCGCCATGCCGCGGGTCAGGCCGACCAGCGCCGACTTGCTCATGGCATAAGGCGCGCCGCCGGCAAATGGCATGCGCTCGGCATTGGTGCTGCCAATGTTGATGATGCGCCCGCCCTGGCCCATGTACCGCGCCGCTGCCTGGCTGGCGACAAAGACACTGCGTACGTTCACCGCCAAGGTGCGGTCGAAATCGGCGAGGTCGAATTCGGTCAGCGGCGCGACCGTCAGTACCCCGGCATTGTTGACCAGGATATCCAGCCGGCCGAAGGCCTTCACGGTGTCATCCACGGCCAGTTGCACGGCAGCGGCATCGGCGCTGTCGGCGCGCAGGGCCAGGGCCTTGCCGCCGTTGTCGCCGATTTCCCGTGCCAGGTCTTCTGCCGGCCCGGCAGAGCTGACATAGGTGAAGGCCACTTGCGCACCCTCGCGGGCCAGGCGCCGCACGATAGCCGCGCCAATACCCCGGGAACCGCCCTGTACCAGGGCCACTTTGCCTTCGAGTGTAAGTTGCTTGGACATGCTGATCTCCTGCTGTAAGCCAGGCTGGAATGCCTTGGATAGGCGCAGTATCGGCGCTCGATTACCTGCTGATAAGATGGCAATCACTATAAGCAGAGTAAACCTTTGGTTGCCAATCATGGCCATGGAATCGTTCAACGCGTTGGAATGCTTCATCCGCAGTGCCGAGGTGGGCAGCTTTGCCGAAGCGGCCAGGCGCTTGCGCATTACGCCCGCTGCCGTGGGCAAGCACGTTGCGCAGTTGGAGGTACGCCTGGGGGTGCGGTTGTTCCAGCGTAGTACCCGCAAGCTGACCTTGACCGAAGCAGGGCAGCGTTTTCTTGGCGAGGTGAGCGACAGCTTTCGCACCATCCAGTATGCGGTGGCCAACCTGGCCAGTGCCGAAGGGCAACCGGCCGGGCTGCTGCGGGTCAGCATGGGCACGGTGTTCGGGCGTTTGTACGTGCTGCCCTTGCTGGGCGAATTTCTGCGCCGCTACCCCGCCATTACCCCGGACTGGCATTTCGATAACCGCCAGGTCGACCTGATCGGCCAGGGCTTCGACGCGGCCATTGGTGGTGGTTTTGAACTGCCGCCGGGGGTGGTGGCGCGCAAGTTGACCCCGGCGCACCGGGTGCTGGTGGCCGCGCCGGCGTACCTGCAGCGGCATGCGCAGATTGCTGAGCCGCCCGTGTTGCAGCGCCATGACGGCATTCTGATCCGCTCGCCGCAGACCGGGCGGGTGCGCTCGTGGCCGTTGACCAGCCGCTGGCAGGTACAGCAGCCATTGCTGTTGCGCCAGGCCATGACCATGAGCGATTCGGACGCTGCCTGCGCGGTGGCCGAGCAGGGGCTGGGGATTGCGCTGGTGAGTTTGCCGTTCGCGGTGCCCTACCTGCAGGCCGGTCGGTTGCAGCGGGTGTTGCCGGACTGGTATGTGGACGATGGGCATATCAGCCTGTACTTCGCCGAGCACAAGCTGTTGCCGGGCAAGACCCGTGCATTCGTCGATTTCATCGTCGAGCAGTTCGCCGAGCAGGGCCTGGCGGGGCGTTTCGACGCCTTGCACCGTTTGTAGGCGTGCGCGGCCTGTTCAGGCAACATCAACGACGAACAGTACCTGCGCCCCCAGGCTCACTTCATCATCCACCCGCTTACCCAGCAACACTTGCCCCAGCGGCGAGCGCGGGGTGATCACTGTCACCAGCCCGTCTGCTGCGGCAATCTTCAGGCCGGCAGCCTCAGGCCCCAGAAACACCCGACGTTGTTCGCCGGCCTCATCCTCCAGGGTCACCAGGTTGCTCACCTGCACCCCGCGCGCCGGGTCGTAGTCGCGCAGCAGCAGTTGCTGGTAAATCAGCAGCGCCTGGCGGATTTGCGCACTGCGTCGGGCTTGCCCGGTGGCCAGGTACGAGGCCTCCAGGCCCAAGGTGTCGTACTTGTTCTCGGCGATGTTCTCTTCCGCCGTGGCGGCTTCATAGGCGGTTTGGGCCGCACGGGTCAGCACGTCCAGGTCATGTTCCAGGGTGGCGACGATCTGTGCCAGCAGGTGGTGCTTGCGCGTGGTCAATAACAGAACTCCAGCACGTTGGCCTGGCTTTTGTCGGTAGGTGCAGTGCGATTCTGTTGCAGCCAGAACTGGCACTTGGGGCTGTTCAGGTTGCGCGGGTTACCCTGCGCAGCCTCAGCGGCCTGTTGTTGTTCCTGTTGCTGCAGCATGTGCTTGTAGCGCTCGAACATTTCAGCTTGCGCGTCGGCCGGTTGCACCGGTGCCGGTGCCACGGCCGGGGCCGCGGTTTGTTGCTCGGGCGGGAGCGGCCACAGTTGATGGGCCAGCAGCAGGCTAAGGGCAATTGCCATTGCGCCAAGCCATAGGCCCAAAGCCACGCACAGTATCAACTGCAACGGCTTCAGGGTGATGGTCAGTTCACGGCGGCGGGGCATGGCGGCCTCCTTGGCAAAGTGGGCGGGGTGCATTGTCGCATGCTGTCGGGCAGAATCCGCGTTTTTACGCAAGTTAAAGGGAACGGCGCATGAAAGCCACCTGGGACATCTTCTGCAGCGTGGTCGACAACTACGGCGATATTGGCGTGACCTGGCGCCTGGCTCGGCAGTTGGTGGCCGAGCATGGCCTGGCGGTGCGCCTATGGGTGGATGATCTCAACGCCTTCACGCCCATGTGCCCCGGCGCCGACGCCAACGCGGCGCAGCAGTGGCAGCAGGGCGTGGACGTACGCCAGTGGCCGGCGGCCTGGTTGCCGGTAGCGCCTGCCGATGTGGTGATCGGTGCCTTCGCCTGCCAGTTGCCAGCGGCTTATGTCGAGGCCATGCGGGCCTGCCCCCGGCCACCCCTGTGGTTGAACCTTGAATACCTCAGTGCCGAGGATTGGGTAGCGGGTTGCCATGGTCTGCCGTCGCCGCAGGCAAATGGCTTGCGTAAAGTGTTCTTCTTCCCCGGCTTCACCGAAAACACCGGTGGCCTGCTGCGCGAGGCTGAGCTGCTGGCCCGGCGCGACGCGTTGCAACAGTCGGCTGCTGCCCGGCAGGCGTTCCTGCAGGGGTTGGCTGTAAGCCCAGCGCCCGGGGCGCTGCTGATCAGCCTGTTCGCCTATGAAAACCCGCAACTGGGCAACTGGCTCGAGGCCTTGGCTACCGGTGACCAGGCCTGCCACCTGCTGGTGCCGCAAGGCCGTGTGGTCGCCGGCCTCAGCCACTGGCTTGGCGAAGCGCCGCTGCAGGCCGGGCAGGTGCGCACGCGTGGTGCGCTGACCGTGCAGGTGTTGCCGTTCGTCAGCCAGGATGATTTCGACCGGCTGCTGTGGTGCTGCGACTTCAATGCGGTGCGGGGCGAGGATTCGTTCGTGCGGGCGCAGTGGGCCGGGCAGCCCATGCTGTGGCACATCTACGTGCAGGACGAGAATGCACACTGGGAAAAGCTGGAAGCGTTTCTGGCGCTTTATCGACGCGGCTTGTCAACCGATGCCGGCGCCGCGTTGCTGGGCCTGTGGCGGGCCTGGAACATGGACCAGGACATGGGCCAGGCCTGGCAGGCAGCCCGCCGACATTGGCCGGAACTGCAGCAGCACGCCCGGTGCTGGGCGGCGCAACAGGCCGCTCAGCCGGACCTTGCCACGGCGCTAGTACACTTTTATGGAAATTCGCTATGATATGCGGCCTCGATTTTTATAAATCCATCCAGATTCGGATACTTCGTAATGAAAACTGGTAAAGAACTGAAACCCGGTACCGTGCTGCGCATCGACAACGACCCGTGGCTGGTGCAAAAAGCTGAGTTCACCAAGTCGGGCCGTAACAGCGCGATCATGAAGACCAAGCTGAAGAACCTGCTGACCGGCTACAAGACCGAAACCGTATACGGTGCAGACGACAAGCTGGACGACGTGATCCTGGACCGCAAAGAAGCGACCCTGTCGTTCATCAGCGGTGATTCGTACACCTTCATGGACACCAGCGACTACACCATGTACGAGCTGAACGAAGAAGACATCGAAGCTGTTCTGCCTTACATCGAAGAAGGCATGGAAGACGTCTGCGAAGCCGTGTTCTTCGAAGGCCGCCTGGTATCGGTTGAACTGCCGACCACCATCAGCCGTCAGGTTGTCTACACCGAGAACGCTGCGCGCGGCGACACCTCGGGCAAGGTCATGAAGCCTGCCAAGCTGAAGAACGGTACCGAGATCCAGGTTGCCGACTTCATCCAGATCGACGAGTGGATCGACATCGACACCCGCGACAACAGCTTCAAGGGCCGTTCCAAGAAGTAATGCTTCTTGCGTAAGGCAAAAACCCGGCTTCGGCCGGGTTTTTTTGTGTGCGCCAAGTGTGCATCACTGCACTTGCAGGGCAGGTTTAGACTGCTACGTGCAAACGCACATCCACATTGCCACGGGTGGCATTGGAGTACGGGCACACCTTGTGCGCCTTTTCGACCAGCGCTTCGGCGTCGGCCTGGGCCAGGCCGGGCAGGTTGATGTGCAGATCGATGTCCAGGCCGAAACCGCCCGGAATCTGGCCAATCCCCACCTTGGCGGTGATCGAAGCATCGGCCGGCAAGGCTTTTTTCTCTTGCCCAGCCACGAACTTCAAGGCGCCGATGAAGCACGCCGAGTAGCCGGCGGCAAACATCTGCTCAGGGTTGGTGCCGTCACCGCCAGCCCCACCCAGCTCTTTCGGGGTGCTCAGCTTGACGTCCAGCTTGCCGTCGCTGGAACGGGATTTACCGTCGCGCCCACCGGTAGAGGTAGCTTCTGCGATGTACAGCGGAGTGACCTTATGCATCTTGAGCCTCGCTAATGCGCTGTGCGCTCCCGTTGGCGGGAGGACGCGGGTTGGTGTGGGATTTAAATTAGCGCGCAATTAGTTAGCGCGCAATATAAATATTCACCGCTCAGCCGAATGGCCATTGCCCAGCATAGCCGCTAAAGGTTTTTCTGCAGGTTCTCGCGCAGGTCCAGCAACTCGGCCTGCAACTGCTGCAACTGCTCAAGGCTGCGACCGCTGGCCTTGAGGATGCACTGCGGCACTTCCTTGGCACGCTGCTGCAGGGCGCGGCCTTTGTCGGTGAGTTGCACCAGCACCACCCGTTCGTCCTCGCGGCTGCGGTTACGCTGTAGCAAGCCTTCGCTTTCCAGGCGCTTGAGCAGCGGGGTCAGCGAGCCCGGGTCGGTCAGCAGGTGCTGGCTGATTTCACCCACGGTCAGGCCGTCATGCTCCCACAGCACGAGCATGGCCAGGTATTGCGGGTAGGTCAGGCCCAGGGCCTGCAGCAGCGGTTTATAGACCTTGGTCATCAGCAACGAGGTGGAATGCAGGGCGAAACAGACCTGGTTGTCCAGCAGCAGCTCGTCACAGGAAGCTTGGGTGTCGGCGTTCATGCACGTCCTTGAAGGTAATCAATGGGAAATCCTGGCACGTTGAGCGTCACTGCACGCATCACTCGCGCAGTCCGCTGCGCAGGGCCAGGTCCCAGGGTGGAATCGGACTGAAGCGGCTCTTGAGAAATTCGAGCAGCAAACGGCTGCGAGAGTTCGTTTCATGTTCCAGGCGTAGCGCGTAAATGCCGCTGCTTTCAGCCTGGGGCAGGCCTGCGTCACAAAACAGTGGCACCAGTTCGCCGCGCAGCAGGTACTCGCTGATCAGCCAGGTGGGCAAATGGGCGATGCCCAGGCCCGCCAGCGCACCGAACAACAGGGTTTCGGCGTTATTGGCGGCCATGCGCATGCGGGCCGGGCGGTAAAGGCGGGTTTGCCCGGCGACCTCGAAACGCCACGCGTACGGGGGTGCCAGGCCGTCCCAATCCAGGCCGTCATGGCCGGGCAGTTCGCTGGGGCAGCTGGGCATGCCGCGGCTGGCCAGATAGGTGGGGCTGGCGCAGGCAATGCGCACCATGTAGGCCAGTGGCGTGGCGACCAGGCGGGTATCGGCCAACGGGCCGGCACGCAACACCAGGTCCACTTCGCCCAGGTGGCTGCCATGCAGGTCGACAAAGCTGTCGATCAGGCGCAGCTGCACGTCCAGGCCCGGGTAGGCCAGCAGGAAGTCGGCAATGGCCGGGGCCAGGTGGCGGCGGCCGAACGCAGCGGGTGCGTCGATGCGGATCAGCCCTTCCGGTGCATTGCTCAGCGACACTGCCTCGGCACGGGCCAGGCGCAGTTCCTCGATGATGCGCCTGGCACGCTCGGCAAAGGCGTGGCCCGCCGGGGTCGCGCGCACGGCATGGGTGCTGCGGGTGAAGAGGCGGCTGCCAACGGCGCTTTCCAGGGCGTCAATGCGCCGCGCCACCGCAGACGGGGTCAGCGGGTAGCGGCGAGCGGCTGCAGAAAAACTGCCGCTTTGCAGCACGTCCAGGAACAGGCTTAGCTGCTCGGTGAGGGTATCGGGGCTCATGGTTGCCTTGCTTTTGCACAATACGCATAGCCATTGTGCGCTGCTGTGCGTTTCCCCGCCAGCGCACACTGGTTAGCATGCCGCTATCAACTTTGCTGGCGAACGAGGCCCTGATGATCGAGTGGTTGCTGTATATCGTGCTGGGCGCTGCCCTAGGCACCATGGGGGGCCTGTTCGGCATAGGCGGTGGGCTGATCGCGATCCCGGCGCTGGGCGTGCTGTTCGGCCTGGATCAGCAACTGGCACAGGGTACTGCACTGGTCATGGTGGTGCCGAATGTGTTGCTGGCGTTGTGGCGTTATCACCAGCGCAACCGCATTGAGTTGCGCCACGCCGTGCCGCTGTCGTTGTGCAGTTTCGTGTTCGCCTGGCTGGGTTCGATCTGGGCCGTGGGGCTGGATGCGCATTCCATGCGCCTGGGCTTTGTCGGCTTTTTGGTGGCGCTGGCGGTGTGGAACGTGGCGCGGATGTTCATGAAAGTGGCGCCAGCCAGTGCCGAACTGCGTTATGCCTGGCCTTGGCTGGGGGTGCTGGGCAGCTTTGCCGGTACCATGGGCGGGCTGTTCGGGGTGGGTGGCGCCGTGGTAGCCACACCGATCCTGACCAGTGTGTTCGGCACTACCCAGGTGGTGGCCCAAGGGCTGTCGCTGGCATTGGCGGCGCCGAGCACCCTGGTGACTCTGGTGACCTATGGCGTGCATCACAGTGTTGACTGGGGGGTAGGGTTGCCGTTGGCGGTGGGCGGCCTGCTCAGTATCAGCTGGGGGGTGAAGCTGGCCCATGCGCTGCCAGAGAAGGTGCTACGGGCGATGTTCTGCGTGTTCCTGGTGGTGTGTGCGGTGATGCTCGGGTTCGAGCTTTGAGCGTTTGACCGCGCCGGTGGGGGCGAGCGCCGCGCAGGCGGCGCTTCGCGGCACCAGGCCGAGGGGGTATGGCGCCGAGGGTCAGCGCCGCACTTGCTTCAGTGTTTCGGCAATCAGGAACGCCAGCTCCAGCGACTGGTCGGCATTCATCCGTGGGTCGCAGTGGGTGTGGTAGCGGTCTGACAGGGCATCTTCGGTGATCGGCCGTGCGCCACCGATGCACTCGGTCACATTCTGCCCGGTCATCTCGATATGAATGCCGCCGGCATGACTGCCTTCGGCCTGGTGCACCTGGAAGAACTGCTTCACCTCGTCGAGGATCTGCGCGAAATCACGGGTCTTGTAGCCAGTGCTGGCCTTGATGGTATTGCCGTGCATGGGGTCGGAGCTCCACAGCACCTTGCGCCCCTCGCGCTCTACGCAGCGGATCAGCCCTGGCAGGTGGTCGCCGACCTTGCCCGCGCCCATGCGTACGATCAGGTTCAGGCGCCCTGGGTCGTTGGCCGGGTTGAGGGTGTCGATCAGGCGGAGCAGTTCCTCGGGGTTCATGCTGGGGCCGACCTTGACCCCGATCGGGTTGTGCACCCCACGCAGGAACTCGACATGGGCGCCGTCCAGCTGGCGAGTGCGGTCGCCGATCCACAGCATGTGCGCCGAGCAGTCGTAGTAGTCGCCGGTCAGGCTGTCCTGGCGCACGAAGGCCTCTTCATAGTTCAGCAGCAGCGCTTCGTGGGCGGTGAAGAAGCTGGTTTCACGCAGCTGCGGCGCGCTGTCCAGGCCACAGGCACGCATGAACGCCAGGGTTTCGTCGATGCGGTTGGCCAACTGGTGGTACTTGTCTGCCAGCGCCGAGTTGGCGATGAAGTCCAGGTTCCACTTGTGCACCTGGTGCAGGTCGGCAAAACCGCCCTGGGCGAAGGCCCGCAGCAGGTTGAGGCTGGCGGTGGCCTGGTGATAGGCCTGCAGCAGGCGCTCCGGGTCCGGGATGCGGCTCTTGGCGTCGAAGCCGATGCCGTTGACGATGTCGCCCCGGTAAGCGGGCAGGGTGACGGTGCCGATGGTTTCATCGCCCGCCGAGCGTGGCTTGGCGAACTGCCCGGCCATGCGCCCGACCTTGACCACCGGGCAGCCCGCGGCAAACGTCATGACGATGGCCATTTGCAGCAGCACCTTGAAGGTGTCGCGGATTTTTGCCGCTGAAAACTCGGCGAAGCTCTCGGCGCAGTCGCCGCCTTGCAGCAGGAACGCGCGGCCTTCGGTCACTTCGGCAAACTGCCGGCGCAGTTCGCGCGCTTCCCCGGCGAACACCAGCGGCGGGTAGCTGGCCAGGGTCTGTTCGACCTTCAGCAGGTGCGCGGCATCGGGGTAGGTCGGTTGCTGCTGGATCGGCAGGGCGCGCCAGCTGTCGGGGCTCCACGGTTGGTTCATGTCAGGCTCGTTCTGGTCGGTTGTCGGCTGGCGGCCATGGTAACAGTTGGCGCTGCGCTTGTTGCATCGGGGGTGTTGGCGGACAATGCGCGTTTTTGTGCGGGCGGGTGCAGGCATGGCGACGGAACGGCAAGAGCGGCTACTGGCGCGGGTGGAAGATGCCTTTGGCGTCATCAGCGTGTACGAAGTGGACGACTACCGCTTTCTGGAATTCGGCGATGCCATCGAGCAAAGCTGCGTGTTCACTGCCGACCCCAGCTGGTTGGAGTACGACTACACCCGCGCCATGCTGGTCGGCGCGTTGTGCCATGAACAGCCGGAAAGCGCGCTCTTCCTGGGCCTTGGCGCGGGCACGCTGACCCAGGCCTGCATGAAGTTCCTGCCGCTGGACGATATCGAAGCCATCGAGCTGCGCCCGGACGTCCCGCGCCTGGCCATGCAGTACCTGGGCCTGGACGACGACCCGCGGCTGTACGTGCGCATTGGCGATGCGCTGGAGCTGCTGCCCAGCGCAGAAAAGGCCGACCTGTTGTTCGTTGACCTGTACACCGACCATGGGCCGGGGGTAGGGCACCTGGCGTGGAACTTCCTGGCGAGCTGCCAGCAGCAACTCAACCCGGGCGGCTGGCTGGTGATCAACCAGTGGGCCACCGATGATGGCAAGCCGCTGGGGGCAGCGTTGCTGCGCGGCTTGTACCACCGCCATTACTGGGAACTGCCGGTGAAGGAGGGCAATGTGATTCTGCTGGTGCCGGCGGATCTGGAGCAGACCCTGGACATGGAAAGCTTGCGGGCCCGGGCGCAGGCGCTGGCGCCACGATTGGGCTACAGCCTCGAGGGTTTGATCCGCGAGATTCGGCCGGCTACCTGAATGGCAGGTGCCGCCGTAGCCGTGGCGATCCCTGTAGGAGCGGCCTTGTGTCGCGAAAGGGGCGCGCAGCGGCCCCACATTTTCAGCTTCGCTGCGGATATTGCCGGGGCCGCTCTGCGCCCCTTTCGCGACACAAGGCCGCTCCTACGGGGAACGTGGCAGCGTCAGGGATTATCGTTTCAGCCCCTGAAAATATTCCTCACCTAACCGTACATTTCAGGTATAGTACGCGCCGGTCTTTTAGCGGACCTCAAAATCAGGTGGTGCAAATCCTCCGAGTCCAGCTTCGGCTGCACGTCCGCTAGGCGGACCTTCCCAAGTTTTCTTTTTCAATCGTTTTCGCAAATCCCCGCCGCCAAAGCTGCCTGGGTGACCTGACGGTCTTTCAAGGCATGTGCAGCTTTGGAGCATGGGTCTTTGCGGATGCACCTAGAGGCAGACCCATGACCCAGGAAACCGGCGGCTTCGCCGCTCTCGATCTCAACCCGAATATCGTTGCTGCCGTAGTGGCTACCGGCTATGAAGAGCCGTCCGCCATTCAGCAGCAATCTATCCCGATCATCCTCGCCGGTCATGACATGATCGGCCAGGCGCAGACTGGCACCGGCAAGACCGCTGCCTTCGCCCTGCCGATCCTCAACAAGATCGATGTGAGCAAGCGCGAACCGCAAGCCCTGATCCTGGCGCCAACCCGTGAGTTGGCGCTGCAAGTTGCTACCGCTTTCGAAACCTACGCCAAGCAGATGCCAGGCGTGAACGTGGTTGCTGTGTACGGTGGTGCCCCAATGGGCCCACAGCTGCGCGCCATCCGCAACGGCGCGCAAATCGTCGTCGCCACCCCGGGCCGTCTGTGCGACCACCTGCGTCGCGACGAAAAAGTCCTGTCGACCGTGCAGTACCTGGTACTGGACGAAGCCGACGAGATGCTCAAGCTGGGCTTCATGGACGACCTCGAAGTGATCTTCGACGCCATCCCTGCTACCCGCCAGACCGTGCTGTTCTCCGCCACCCTGCCGTCGTCGATCCGTTCGATCGCCGAGCGCCACCTGCGCGAACCCAAGCACGTCAAGATCCAGAGCAAGACCCAGACCGTTACCGCGATCGATCAGGCCCACCTGATGGTCCACGCCGACCAGAAGATCCCGGCTGTACTGCGTCTGCTGGAAGTGGAAGAGTTCGACGCGCTGATCGCCTTCGTGCGCACCAAGCAAGCCACCCTGGACCTGGCTGCCGCGCTGGAAGCCAAGGGCTACAAGGCTGCTGCGCTGAACGGCGACATCGCCCAGAACCAGCGTGAGCGCGTGATCGACTCGCTCAAGGATGGCCGCCTGGACATCGTTGTCGCCACCGACGTGGCGGCCCGTGGCCTGGACGTACCGCGCATCACTCACGTATTCAACGTTGACATGCCGTACGACCCGGAGTCCTACGTGCACCGTATCGGCCGTACCGGCCGTGCCGGTCGCGAAGGCCGTGCGCTGCTGCTGGTCACGCCACGTGAGCGCCGCATGCTGCAGGTGATCGAGCGTGTAACCGGGCAGAAGGTTGCCGAAGCGCGCCTGCCGAACGCCCAGGCGGTGCTCGATGCGCGCATCAAGAAGCTGACCAACAGCCTGGCGCCACTGGTTGCCGAGGCTGAAGCCACCCATGGTGACCTGTTCGACCGCCTGACCAACGACCTGGGTTGCAGCGCCCGTGCCCTGGCCTCGGCCCTGCTGCGCAAGGCCACCAACGGCCAGGCGCTGGACCTGGCGGCGGTAGAGCGTGAGCAGCCGCTGGTGCCGAGCTTCGCCCCGCGTGGTGAGCGTACCGAACGTGGTGAGCGCAGCGAGCGCCCTGACCGCGGCGACCGCGAGCGTCGTGCGCCGCTGCCGCTGGCCGAAGGCCGCGTGCGTTGCCGTACCGCCCTGGGTGCCCGTGACGGCATCGCCGCCAAGAACCTGCTGGGCGCGATCCTCAACGAGGGCGGCCTGGCGCGTGACGCGATCGGTCGTATCCAGGTGCGCGACAGCTTCAGCCTGGTCGAGCTGCCGGAAGATGGCCTCGAGAAGCTGCTGTCCAAGCTCAAGGACACCCGCGTGGCCGGCAAGCAGCTGAAGCTGCGCCGCTACCGCGAGGATTGATCCTGGCGCAATGAAAAATCCCCGGCCTTGGCTGGGGATTTTTTTGCCTGTGCCATGGTGGGGTTGCGCGGCAGCCCCCCGCAATCGTCAGTCGAACCGGTAGATGTCCATCCCCAGCGCCCCCAAGGTAAAGCCTTGGTGCACAACGCCAAACTGCCCCCCCGCCCCAAGGGCAAAAAACAGCGGCAACAAATGCTCATCGCTCGGGTGGTTGCGCACTGCAAACGGCGCCTGTTGCCGATAAGCCAGCAACCCCTCCCGGTCATCAGCCCGCAGTTTTTCCACTACCCAATCTCGAAACGCCAACGCCCACGGCTCGATCACGTCGGGCCCGGCATGCCAGTCCAGCTCGCCAAGGTTATGGGTAATGCTGCCCGAACCCACCAGCAGCACGCCCTCCTGGCGTAGCCCCGCCAGTGCCTGGCCAACCTTCACTTGCAGCGCCGGGCCCATCTGGGTGGGCAGCGAAACCTGCACCACCGGGATGCTCGCATCGGGGTACATCAACGACAACGGCACCCAGGCGCCATGGTCGAACGGCCGCTGCGGGTCGAGGCGCGCGGCCAGCCCGGCGCCCTGGAGCAGCTCGCCGACCCGGCCGGCGAGGGCAGGGTCACCGGGCGCAGGGTACTGCACCGCATACAAGGCGGGTGGGAAGCCGTAGAAGTCATGCCAGGTTTCTGGGTGTGCGCCACCGGTGATCAGCAGCTCGCGGCTTTCCCAGTGCGCCGACACCACCACAATGGCTTGCGGCCGCGGCAGTGCGTTGGCGAGCCCTGCCAGCGCCGGGCCGCTGGCGCCGGGTTGCAGGGCAAGCATGGGGGAGCCGTGGGAAATGAACAGGCTGGGCAGCATGGCGGGGTCCTGAAGGTTAAGATGCACTCATCTTCGATCAACTAAAGATCGAAATCCAAACCAACTTTTACTGGCAAACCATCTAAAAATCGGGAGTGTTCATGGAACCAGCGTTCTGGCAGCAACGGTGGGCCGACAACCAGATCGGCTTCCACCAGGCGCAGGTGAACCCTTATCTGCAGCGGTACTGGCCAACATTGCAGCAGGTGCCCGGCAGCCGCGTGCTGGTGCCACTGTGCGGCAAAAGCCTCGATCTGGCCTGGTTGGCCGGGCAGGGGCACCGGGTATTGGGCGTGGAGCTTTCGCGGCGGGCCGTGGAGGGTTTCTTCCGCGAGCATGGGCTTGAGGCCGAGGTGCGGCAGCGTGGCGACTTTGAAGTATGGCGCAGTGGCGACGTGGAGCTGTGGTGCGGGGACTTCTTTGCCCTGCAGGCAGAAGATGTCGGCGACTGCGCGGGCCTGTACGACCGCGCGGCGCTGATTGCCCTGCCGCCGCCCATGCGTGCGCGCTACGCGCAGGCCCTGTCGGCGTTGTTGCCAGCCGGGTGCCTTGGCTTGGTGGTGACGTTGGATTACGACCAGTCGCTGTTGGCCGGGCCGCCGTTTTCGGTGGCGGATCAGGAGCTGAGGCAGGGCTTTGCGGGCTGGCAGGTGGATGAACTGGAGCAGGCGCAGGTGCTCGGGGAAAGTCCGAAGTTTCTGCAGGCCGGGGCATCCAGTGTGTTGGAGCGGGTCTACCGGGTCTGCCGGCGCTAGCGCGGGTAAGCCTGCACAGGCAGGCACAAAAAAGGGCGACCGAAGTCGCCCTTGCTTGCCTGTTGGATCAACCGCGACGGCGCAGGGCCTCGATACGGTCTTCCAGCGGCGGGTGGCTCATCAGCAAGCCGGCCAGGCCGTGCTTGAGGCCGCCGTTGATGCCGAAGGCCTTGAGCGTGTCCGGCATGTGCACCGGCAGGCCTTGTTCCACCCGCAGGCGCTGCAGGGCGCCGATCATCGCCGAAGTGCCGGCCAGTTGTGCACCGGCTTCGTCGGCGCGGTATTCGCGGCGGCGCGAGAACCACATGACGATCATGCTGGCCAGGATGCCCAATACCAACTCGGCAACGATGGTTGCCACGTAGTAGGCGATGCCCTGGCCTTCTTCGTTCTTGAAGATGACCTTGTCGACGAAATTACCGATGATCCGGGCGAAGAACATCACGAAGGTGTTCACCACGCCCTGAACCAGCGCCAGGGTAACCATGTCGCCGTTGGCCACGTGGCCGATTTCGTGGGCCAGTACCGCACGCACTTCGTCGGGCGAGAAACGCTCCAGCAAGCCCTGGGACACCGCTACCAGTGCGTCGTTACGGTTCCAGCCGGTGGCGAAGGCGTTTGCCTCGTAGGCCGGGAAAATGCCCACTTCAGGCATTTTGATGCCCGCTTCCCGGGACAGCTCCTCGACCGTTTGCAACAGCCACTGCTCGTGGCGGGTGCGCGGCTGGGTGATGATCTGGGTGCCGGTGGTCATCTTCGCCATCCACTTGGAGATGAACAGCGAGACGAGGGAGCCGGCGAAGCCGAACACGGCGCAGAACACCAGTAGGCTGCTGAGGTTCAGGTCGACCCCGTTGGCGGCCATGAACCCGTTGAAACCGAACAGGCTCAGGGTAATGCTTGCAACCAGCACCACCGCGAGGTTGGTGGCTACAAACAACAGAATGCGCATCATGGTTGTTACGTTCTCCTGACGGATGAATTGTCGCTTACTGCGGGGTATATAAGGGGCCTGGGGTACCGTTTCAATCGGGGGACTATTTCAAACTGTGTACGGCGGAGTATGGCAGAGGATGACGCGTGGGCAGTGGGATAGAGCGTTGCAGGATGTAAGAAACAGGTGGCGCAGATAACCGGGCTGCTTTGCAGCCCATCTCCGGCAAGCCAGCTCGCACAGGGACCTCACAAAATTCAGGCCTGTGATAACCCTGTGGCTGGCTCCCATAAGCACTCCCCAATCCTCAGGCCTGTGGTGATCCTGTGGGAGATTCTATGGTTCCTGGCAAGGGTAGCCGGAGCATCTTCAGCGCCT